>Ga0315296_10000228_pt1 | contig 52025 bp, 52 predicted proteins | sample YL17G14_18_MG_FD_203921 | JGI IMG/M metagenome (GOLD analysis project Ga0315296, IMG submission 203921) | Sediment microbial communities from Yellowstone Lake, YNP, Wyoming, USA - YL17G14_18 | ecosystem: Environmental > Aquatic > Freshwater > Lake > Sediment | place: USA: Wyoming | collected... | reverse complement strand
CTAGAACGAGTCTTGGACTGTTTCGTTCTTTTTCGATGATGTTGCAGAAGATACATTTCCGCTTGTGCTTCCAGAATTTCTTAGCTGCTCCCATTTCATCTTCAACGATTTTGGGTACAAACGGCGTTGCAATTATCTGGCTGTGAGCATGTGAAAGCGAAGCTCCAGCCTCTAAGCCGTGGTTGCGGAAAATCGAAACATACTGCACATAAGGTTTTGCTGAAAGTCCACTGAGTCTGTCGATGTAACCATTGATGACGTGGACGAGCTGTGGGATTCTTGCGTTTGCTGGGTGTTCATCGTGGTTTGGCGATTCTATGAGGACCTCGTGGTGTCCAAGCGCCATTGCGAGGTTATTTTTCTTTTCGACTTTGCCTGAGTAAACTCTGCTCTGAGGCGGGGAAAAAGCAGGAAAAAGGTTTGGCACGACACGGATCAACCAGTTCTTGTGTCTCGAATCGGGTCTGTCCTTTGCTTTTCGAACTCTCTTTCCTGACTTGAGGTAAACTAGAATCGCTGGCGGCGTCATGTGCTCATTGCTCGGACACATCGGGCAAACGCTAGCGTTGGTTTGTCGTCTTGCCTGTTCTGCAAAGTCTGTGGGTCTGCGGCCGCGCTCGGTGGCGATGACGACCCAGCGGTCAAGCAGATAATCCTTGCGAACCTCGTTGAAGGTCATGTGTAGACTTCCAATCGACATCAGAATAACCGTGACGACATTTATCGTTTTCTAGAGGTCGATGGAGATGACATGGACGCCGTTAGAATGGAAGCAGCTTCTTCAATGCCACGAGCATAACGGCAATTGCAAGAGCAGAATCAAAGCATTCGCCATTCAGTATTCTTCTGAGGATCTTCTTGAAATCTACTAACTCTACGCCTACTATCTCCTCTCGGTTGAATTCGCTCTTCGGCTCGATGCTTTGAGTGAAAAATAGATCCACAACTAGCTGGGTGTTTGGACCTGGACTATATTCTCCGATCCATTGGAGCTTTTTTGAAATGAACCCTGTTTCTTCCTCAAACTCTCTACGTGCCGCACAGAGAAGTGTCTCTCCCTTTTCTACGGCTCCTCCTGGCAGGTCCAGCACGATCCTGCCGGCGGGATGTCTGTATTGCCTCGTCAGAACCATCTTGTTGTCCTTAGTGAAGGCTACTATGCCTACAGCTCTGCCTCCCTTGAAATATATCCACTCATGTTTTGAGCCGTCTGCAAATTCCAGCGTATCTTCTGTAACCTGTCTATGAGGACTGTTATAGACGATTTTCGATTCTAACACTCTGACTCTGCTAAACTTGTTCACCACGCTTCTCCGCCATCCCAATACCTTTGAAAACAACACTCAGATCTTGAAATCGAAGAGCGGTGGGCCACAGGAGATCGACGTCCAGAATCCGCTGAACCCTCAAACCCTACACTCGTACCCGCACCCCCTTGAGCGCTGAACGTCCAGACTTAGGTTGCTCCCTCCCGGGCCTGGCCAGATTCGCCTGGTCAACACTAAAGACAGCTTCCCTACGGAAGCTACCTAATGACCGCCAGCCCCAAGGGACGGATAGTCTTCGTTTCGGAAATGAAGGCTTTAGCAGCCTTAAACGCCTCAGCCCCAGCTTTCGGCCCGTCCTATAGAGGGTTTACGGTACAGGGGACCCCTAGCCCCCCGCCTAAGACCCACCGCAAGAGGACTGTGAAGCCGTCCAGAACTATAAAACTTTACCCCAAGCTCAAAATTTAATACCTTAGCCGTTGCATACACCATGATTGGGGGCAACTCAGATGAAACCGAGAATTTGTCTGCTGTTGACGCGCGCGTGGGTACTGAAGCAGTGTCTTGATCTATTTGAAGAATCATAAGCTCCACCATTTTTCCATGTGATTCTAGATTGTGTCCCGAGCTGTTAAGTGGCAACATTTGTCCTTTGAATACCGGCTCTACAGATAAGCTGAACGAAACACACACAGCGAAATCCGATCGATCTAGCACGGTACAAACAGTAGAACCCATTTTTCAACATGGTTTCGCATAAGAATACCGTACAGCAACCACAAGACCAATACTGAAAAAACACTCAGATTTAACGGTCTTTCAAAATTGATTTCCAAGGCAGAACCAGCCAAAACAACAGACCAAACAACAAAATAACAATCGAAATAAAAATCGGCTACAACTATACCTAGTACGGCAACGAGGGGAAGAAAATCATGTCAACAAGAGAAAGGGAGATGGCTGAACTTCTTGCGAAGACGCATCGTGAAGAGAGACTCTCCGCCTTGATGGCTTGTATTGACTCTGATGTCTCTACAATCCTAGACTTGGGCTGCGGAATTGGCGCCCTGACAACACGACTGGCAAAGAGATTTCCTTCAACGCCGATAGTGGGCATTGATAGATCCAGATATCTTCTCAGTAGGATACAGAGGAAAAAGAACGTCATGACGATACTAGGAGATATACCCACCCTGCCTTTGAAAAATCAATTCTTTGATCTTGTAGTCGCTGTCCAAGTTCTGCACGAGATATTTCATTTTAAGGGAACCACAGACCTCACTAGGACATTTCAGAATGTCTTCGAGTTATTGAAGAACGACGGTGAACTTATCGTACTAGACCATTGCAATCCTGGTGACGCTCCTATTTCATTTAAACTTCCTGAAGATTTGCAGAAGAAACTACGCGAATTTCAATCCAAGTTCAAACCTCGCAAGATAATCTATTATGACTCAGGTAGAGGTTGGATCAGAACGAGTATGCGCGATTTCTACGATTTTGTTACGAAGATTTGGGCCCTCAGTTCTGGGCTTGAGGAAGAAGAAATGAGTGAGAGTCACACGCCCTTCACTCCTCAGGAGCTTGAGAATCTCGTTGAAGATGTAGGGTTCAAGGTAGAGCATACGACTAGCTTGACTTCCATAGATAGGTATTTAGAGTATTACGACATAACTGTTGAACCATCGGTAGGGCTTCCCAAGAGGCATATTTTACTCATAGCAAGAAAAAACTGAATCATAAACCCAAAACTTGGCAAGCAAGTCATCCAAAATTCAATCGGATTTCTCACTAGGGCTCTATTTTACCAATTACAATCTGTCTGCAACAGTCGATGCAAAGATCAAACCCGAGCATCTGAATCACCTTGAGAGTTTCAATTCGCGACGACATTTGTCGCACAAGATTCTTCTAGCCATGTTTGTTCTCGCTTCAAGCTGCATCAGCTGTTTAAGACATTCAACATTGCTATGACAAGTAAAAACCATGTTTCTGGATGCAATATGTCACATTTTGAACACAAAACGTGGGCTGCATAGCACGAGCAGGGGAAAAGGAGAATGGGAGAAAACCCCTGCTCAAACTGAGGTTGCTGTTTGATTGCACACTTGATTTTCGTTTTGTTGTAAAGTCCTATCGCACCGTGCGGCTATTCTGTTCACCAAGTGGTAGATTCTGCAGTCCTGACACTTTCCGTATTCCTTTTCTTCGCACTTGTTGCAGATGATGCGACTCAATTCTTTGATTTCACAGTCCATGTGGTAGCCCTGCACTCTATGGTTGATGATTGATTCGGCTATATACAATATTCCCATCAAGAAATATTTCATAGTAGAAGCACGTTAGTTCAACAGAAGGTTTGGGTTTGGGACAAAACTTTGCACCAAACCAGCCTTAAACATAATACCCTTTCGAGCTGTTGCTCACCTTCCCCCGGTAGGGAAAGCTCAAATTCTTACCGAGACCAAATCATATACGGGTAAAGAGAGAAGCATGAACAGGAAGACCCGGCACAAGTTTCGAGAAAAAATGGAACTGACTTACGAACAGTATTTCCGAGATAGATGCGATGAAATGGTTCATCTGGCGAGAGAGTTAGAGCGGATTTTGGGTCGAAAGAAGGCTTTGGAAATTATGGGAAAAGCACGTAAGAGATACATTGTAAAGTTGACAAGGAAGGAAATGGCAGAAAAAGGGCCTATCAAGAGTTTTGAGGACTTCAAAACACGTGAGAAAAACGAGAATGCCTCTCGCTTCTTCTCTCACATTCTAACTCTAACCTATGCAGGGGAAACGTCCAAAGAACTGACACTTCATGTCACAGAATGCTTGTGGGCAAAGATGTTCAGGAAAATGAATGCTGCGGACCTTGGTTACGTTATGTTCTGTAACCCAGACTTTGCGTATGCTCAAGCTTGTCATCCTAAGATCAGGATGAGACGCACGAAGACTCTGATGCAAGGGGACAGCTACTGCAACCACACATTCTATTGGGAAGAATGAAGACCAGAACTCATACAGTCTTTTGTTGAAATCAATGTGTGTTTGATGGAACTCTACACTTCCATAAACTCCTGCTGGGAGGTGTCTGGTAACATAAACATTATCAGTGATAACTGGTCTAGCAATGAGCATGAACGGAAAACAACTTGTCGAAAGAATCAAGAAAATAATCTTAGAAAATGCTGGAGAATGCATCGTTTCTCTTTACGCCATAGGCTCCTTCCCCAGAAAGGAAATGGTAGAATCCAGTGACATAGACCTTGTAGGTATAATGAAAGCCTCCTTTGATTTCAGAAAAGAAAGACTGGTAAACAAGACGCTCAACAAAAAAATCCGTTCAAAGCATAGAATAGATTTAGGGACAATGAGTTACGATGAGTTCTTTGGAGGCAAACAACAGGGCAGTTTAACTAGACATGTGGATTTGCCAGTTTTTATGAACTTCTTGAAAAATGCAAAACTCATCTACGGAAGGAAATTGGACTTCAACACATTTCCAATTAAGCCGGCATCAAAGGAAGACGAATTGAAATACCACATAAGGATATTTGACAAATACAAAGATGCCTTCAGAAAGAAGGATAGAATCGCTGCCGACTTTTCTTTCAAAGACCTTTTCAAAATAATATTCTATATTGCTAACATTGAGGTTCAAATATCAAGAAAGACAAAGCCGAAGAAACGCTATTTCGACATAGCAAAAGCATTCAGGAATGAAAGACACCACATCGTGCACTACTCTTTAAAGCTAAGAAAAAAGAAGACAATAACCAATGACGAAAAAAGACTGTGGTTTGATATGGCAGAGAACTATGTTAGAAAAATGAAAAAGCTAACTTAGAATCGTGACATCCCCCTACAACGCCTTTTTCTGACGTGTAGAAAAATCTTTTATTGATAGATCACCATAATGCAGTGCTCTCAATATGCGAGCTGAATTGCTTTGGAGAACCGAATGAAGGGTATTTTGAAACGTCTGACTGAAGCGCCTGGAGTCGCTGGGTACGAGATGGATGTTGGAAAGATGATTTACCATGAACTTGAAGGATACGTTGATTCGATTGAGACAGACCATTTCGGCAACGTGACATCCCTCAAAAAGGCCAGTGTGAAGAATGGCCCAAAGATCATGCTTGCGGGGCACATGGATGAGATCGGGCTTCTCGTCAAACACGTCGATGAGAAGGGTTTTCTACACTTCGAAAGAATTGGCGGAGTCTTTTCCCGATCCTTATCTTCTCAGCCTGTCATCATCCATTGTAGGAAAGGTCCTGTCAGCGGCTTAACATACTGCAAGCCTCCTGAAACTCCCGAAGAAGCCAATAAGATGCCTGACTTGAAGACGTTTTTCATTGACATAGGCGCGAAGAGCAGGGTCAAGGCTGAGAAGCTAGGTGTCCGAATAGGGGACCCAGTCACTTTTGAACGCCCATTCAAGACTCTCGGATCGGGAAGCATACTTGCCAGCAAGGCGTTTGACGATCGCGTAGGGGTCTGCGTAATAATAGAAACTATGAAAAACCTTGCAAAAGAGAAACTTGAGACCAACGTGTACGGCGTAGCAGATGTCCAAGAAGAGGTCGGTTGCCGAGGAGCCCAAGTTGCAGCCTTCAAGATCGCTCCCAACATGGCTATAGCAGTCGATGTAACACCTGCAGGAGACATTCCAGGCATCGCCGAGAAAGACCAAGTCGCAAAACTTGGCGCAGGCCCAGCCATCAAAGTCATGGATGTCGCAGGAGGCGTTCTGGGTTTAATCTCTCATTTGAAAGTGAGAGAGCTTCTAGTTTCAACAGCAGAGGAAGAGAAAATTCCATATCAGATGGAAGTCCTGCCAAGGGGGTCTACTGACGCCGCCACGATTCATTTGACCAGGGAAGGTGTTCCCAGTGGCGTGATATCCATCCCAACCAGATATGCCCACTCATACGAGGTTTTAGATCTTAAAGATGTCGTCAATGCCGTCAGGCTCTTGACTGCCACTGTCAGAAAAGTTCAGAAAGGCTTCAACCTCAAGTACTCGGACTGAAATTCGTCGATTGTAACAAATTGAAGTGCGCGTGCGTTCGACGACCCCGTTGCAAAGTTGGTTTGGTTAGATAAAACTTTACCCCCAAACCCAAAGAACTCATCTCACCATACTACGGAAAAACAAATACGTACATACAACCAAAACAACAGAAACCAAACAAACCCCAATCGTTTTCAACATTCTTTCGATCGATCTCGCTCAACCATCTCCTCAGCTGGAATTGTTTTCCATAAATGTTTATTTAGGCGTGAAAGTAGATTTAGATTAGAGAGACAAAACATGCTTGGAAAAAAGATCGCGTGTCTTCTATTGCTATTGTCTTTCACATTAGCACTTGCTTCGCCAGTGCTTGCAGCTCGTGAAGAAAGAAACTTTGACCGTGTGTACTCGTATTTACGGCTGGAAGATAAGCCGTTAGCCAAGCCTGGAAAGCCAGTCACGACAAGCGTGAGCATCCGCAACATACCTTCCGGAGATGCTGTTTACAGCCAGGTTCTGGTTATCGCTCAGGCTACTGGAACATTCGATTCAGTTGTGTATCAAATTGACAGCGGTTCAGAAACTGTTATGACCCAAGTTGGGGCGACTGACCGTTATCAAGCCACTTGGGATACGACAGGATTATCTGGTGGGCATACTTTGACTGTTAAAGCAAAAAGCGGCGCTAACGTTGTAGCTTTTGACTCAGTAAGCGTCACTGTGGTTTATTCTTATAAGTGGGAGGTTTACTACGAAATTGACTACATGCAAGGACGCAAGCCAGAACTAGCAGTGCTTGACTATATGGTTAACTATTGGAAAGGCCACGCAATAAAAGTCACCTATAGCATAGATGAGCTGGTTTCTGATCCAACTCCAACTGACGGTTACATCAGTGACTCTGACTTCTGGAAGCTTGAAAAAGAGTATAACCAAGGTAGCGATAATGCCACCCAATATGGTCCACAGTATACTCTGAAAGAGAAATGGATGCTTTACGGCACTTGGGATTCAAACAGCAATGTTGGCGGCTACACCTACGTTGCATTCAGTGGTAAGGACTTGATTGGTGGCAACTACATTTTCATCGCTGACGCAATGATAGACGCTTGGGAAGGATCCAACAGTATTCCAAGCGACGGCGGAGAAGTCATAGTTACTTGTCATGAAGCCGGCCACAGCGTAGGCATCGCAGTGCTTCGAGGATTTTCTGAGAAATACGACCCAGACGTCTACAGCATAATGAGTTATATGCGACTGCAAAACGCAAAAGACATGGCTAACTACTGGTATTACAGCGAAGAATACTGGGCAACGGCAAACCTGAACTACTATCAGACCATTCCTTAAGCAATCAGTTACCATTCAAATTCCAAAACATCTCTGTCACGCCAAAAAGCGCGCGCTAGGGCGAAGCTTGAGCCATATCTGGGGTTCTTGCATTCTGAAGCATGGGGAAAACCGTCTTTAGTGTGTGATTTCATGGAATTGTATAGACATCTTGTTGAGGATTTTCTCATTCAGAACTCTACAGACTTGAGGAAGAAAGATTTTATGATGAAACATGAAGACTACAGCAAAAACAAGACAGGGCAGAGAGAATGCTTGGACAATTCCAAGACAACTGATCTAACAAGAAAACTCTATTCTTATTTTGAATCAACAGTTGAAATTCCAAGAATGAAGCATGGTAAACGTCAGACAGTTGAAACCTTGATTAACGAAGAGGCTTTTCTCCTAGCCCAATACCTGAGAGACGAATATGAAACATGGATTCCAAGAATAGCCACCTCAAACTAAATCTCTTTCTCTTTTTTCCAAACCGTAACCTTTTCAACTTCTGCTAACCAATCGCATTTTAACGATTCTTGAATCTCCCTTTCAATTTGTTCGTTAGTTACATCTATGCTTTCTTGAACGAGTGAAATTATGATGACCGCTTTCTTAGTCATGCAAATCCCAAATCCAGATTAGGGATTCGGAAGTATTTCAAGGTTGTTATACCAATAAGGTATAGCCTAGAGTTATTCGGAAAAAATGATGTGGAGAAAAGTTGTGATACCAAATAAGGAAACCAAAACTATGCGAAAGGGAAAAGGAAAATTCTTCAATAGATCTACCGTCTCAAAAGGCAAAAAATATGACAAGTTTTTCATGTATATTCCTACGGAAGTGGCTAGAGACACAAATTTCCCTTTAAAAAATGGAGATAGGATAGAAGTCGAAATAAGAGGCAAGACAGTAATCATAAGAAAAGCAGATTAGTTTTTGGGGTTTGGGACTAATAGACAGACTTCTAAGTAGCGTCGTTCGTCGTCGTCGTTTTTGCGTTTAGAGGAGGAGGAGATAAAACTTTACCTCCTTCCTTCCTTCCTTCATAAAACTTTACCCCAACCAACCAGAACGTTTGCCTGTCTGCGCAATAAAGCTGTCTAGCAAAAGCAGTATAGAAGAGTTCATAGAGTACCTTCTGGAGGATCTTCTAATGCTCATTGGATAACAGCAGCTGGCGGAAGAATGCACGGGCGGCGCGTTACAGGCTAAAGTTCGGAAGGCACTATGCAGGAGTCGCGCGAATCCACGAGTCACATTCGTAAACTCCTGCACTGACATATGTTGGTAACACTAAGGTTATCGTGACTTTTCTAAGTTCATTGTGAGCGAGTGAGATACCATCGTAATCCCAGTATTCCGCCCAACCCACAGGTAACTGGTCTCCACGATAACTGAATCTCAAAATGACGGCAACATTTCCAGTATTATTGACGTACAGCGGCAATGTCCACACTCCTGAGCCGATTTTTCCCCAAGAAATCGTGTCTCCCTGCTTGAGTTCCTGCGTTTGTGCCGCATCGAAGAATACTCTGATCGTGGCTACGGCTTCAATTCCGCCTTTCTGCTTGAATCCCAAATTATGAACTACGACGGCTCCGACCAATCCTAAGACAAGTATGGTTGTTGCCAAACCGCCATGCAATGCTGATCGTATGAGAGTATTCTTTTTTGGCAGTAAAGGATTATGAATCAGAGATAAACATGTGAACTAAGCCTTGAAATAATGCGCCGTAAGACTCCTTCGGTTGTTCCACAGAGTCTTTTGAAATCAAGACCACTGCTCATTCAAGACTGTACCAAAGAACTGGAAAGAAGATGGAACAGTCAAGCCTAGACTTCAACTAGACATCCGATTGTCACATGGCCATTGTGTCGTACTATGATACAGGCGTTGCTTGGATCCCTGAATTACATTCCCATTGTCCCTCACTAATAGTTGATGGTAACGTCAAGGTCATTGTAACTGTTACATTTTCACCTGTGAGCACTGGGCTGCCACCATAATCCCAAGATAGCGACCAATCCCCTGGAATCGTCTGCCCGTCGTAATTGAACCCTAAAGTAACATTAACCGTTCCAGTATTTTTGATGTATAACGTCTGATGCTGCGGCTCTGTGCTCTCGATTAGTCCCCAAGTAAGTGTTTGTCCCTGCTGAAGTTCCTGCGTTCCTTCTATGTCAAAGAACACCCTGATCTTAGCTGCGGATACAACTTCAAATCTCTGACGAAAACCAAAATGATAAACTACAACGGCTCCGACCAATCCTACGAGTACAGCTGCTGCTACGATGCCAAGCAATATCTTCTTCTTCACCATGTTTCACCCCCTTCCTCCCTTATGGTATTCCGAATCAGAACCCTAATAAATTTAGGGCTAGATCCCACTATCCATGAAATTCATGAGTACATCGCACTTAAAAATGCACATGTATGGCTCTTCTATACCATGCCTCTAATTCTTAATGCGCGCGCTAGCTGAGATTCAAGCGGGCAGGTCCACGTCGTCGTAGTAGTCAGGAGGAGGAGATAAAACTTTACCCCAATAATCTTGGCAGCATGGATTGGTGGTTTGCCAAGAAACAGCTTTTAGCATATCATCCCATCCGACTGCTTGGCAGTCACCTTCCTCTCAAGGAGAAGGACTATATCCGGATTACAGTTGCTTGTATCCCACAGCTTGGAAATGTGAACCGAGGGGAACCGAATCTGGTCTCCTGGCTAGTTCAAGCTCGATTTGAACTATTTTGTCAAGGAATTCTTTGGAATAGTTTTCAGTAGCCATTTTCTGTCCAGAAAGACCTAGAGGCATCGTGAATAGCTTTCCAACTATTTTTTCTATTCTTACGCCATTCCTTTCAAGCATTTGTCTGAACTCTTCAAGGGACAAGGCATAGACATCTAGGCTATTGCGCATCAAGAATGGTTTTTCTCCTGATAAGACGTTGTACGCATAATCGGTATCTTCAGATACTATAGAAATAGACAGCACATAGCGGTTCTGACCCGTCACAATCAGGGGATGACCATTCTTGAGAACTCTAACCAGCTCCTTCACAACTCTGTCTTGTTCTTTGATGAAGCAGAGAGCGTGGTCACAGAACACCAAGTCAAAGGTTTCGTCTTCAAAATCGAGTCTGCGTAGGTCGCATTCTTTGAGTTCAACTCGTTTCTGCAAGCCTTCTTTGGCTATTTTTTCTTTCGCTACATTCAACATTCCTTTCGAGATGTCTCCCAAGACCACTCTTGGACCACATTTTGCAATAGGGATAGCCCATTTTCCTGTTCCTCCAGCCGCATCAAAAACAAGCGCTACAGGGTTCCTGGGAACATAAGGTTCCGTGATTTTCCACGTTAAGGCATCATACACTTTGCTCCATAGTTGTCGAAAATAGTCGTCGTAGGTTGGACTTTTTTCGTCATAGTATCTCTCTACTAGTTTATGCTTGGAAGAAGACATTGCTATTCCTGATTTTCAACGGACATTCTCTCCATTATTAAGCTTTGGATACTAAAGATTCTCATTCTTGGGTCACGATAGTCTTGTTCAACCGACCAAGAACGGGTTGATGGTCGTCTTAGAAGCTGAGTGGAGAAAAGGCATACTTAAGTACTGTTCAGCCAATATCGAAAGTGGAGAAGTGGAAATGCGCCCCAGCGAGTCCGTAGGATGCACAGATTTTCCATGTCAGGATGTGGATAAGAAATGTTACATGGTTCCGAATGTAGAGATTGAACCTAGGAAGATTAAGACGTTGATGATTTCAGAGGCACCTCCTGAAGATCTGGGTGACTTCTTTTACGCTCCAAAGAACCCTTTCTACATGCAAACAACTGTGCAAGCATTCAATGATGCTGGTTTCAAAGTTGCTTGCATGAAAGATGTGCTGAACTTGGGAGTGTATGTTACCACAGCTATAAAATGTGGGAAAACTGCATATTCGATATTTCCGAAAACCATAGACAATTGCTCTATCCGCATATTAGAGAAAGAGATAAACCTCTTCCCAAAAACAAAAGCTATCTTGCTCATGGGAGACACTGCGATTAAGGCGATGAACTACATCGCCAAAAGAAGCATTGGGAAAGCAATGATTCCCAGTGGCTCTACGTACAAGATAAGAAAACTCGAGTACTTCTTCAAACAAATCAGAATCTTCCCTTCATACCTGCAGACAGGCAAGAGTTATCTCATCGAAAAATCCAAGAGAAAAATGATAGCAGAAGACATCAAAGCCGCATTAGAATGTCACTAGATTGTTCTCCAGCTATTCATACTTGTCTGTTTAGATAAAACGTTACCCCGACCTGCAGCTGACGGCACATACCAAAGCAGTTCTGCCTTGTGGCTATTGATTGTGTGTTCATAAATGTTTAATCCGTTACAGAATTAGAGTGATGTTCGAGGAATGCTCAGATGAGCAGTTCTGTCACTGAACCGACAAGCATTCTAGAACATGTCGCTAATGGCAAGCAAAACAAGGTTGAGTTATCTGATCTAGCCGATTTATTGCCAGAGATTGTTTTTGAAACAAACCTTCAAGGAAGATTTACATTCGTCAATCAGAAGGGATTCAAAATCACAGGCTATACACAACAGGATTTCATAAAAGGTTTGAACATTCTTGAAGTTGTTGTTCCTGAGGATCGCGACAGGATTAAAGAGAATTTTAAAAGAGTGTTGAATGGAGAAAGGTCAAGCAACAATGAATACACAATATTGAAGAAGGATGGCACCACGTTTCCTGTTGTCGTGTCTTCCATTCCGATTGTTCGCGGCAATAACCCTGTGGGTTTGAGGGGCATAGCTCTAGACATTACTGAAAGCAAGATGGTGGAGAAAGAACTGCGTGAAAGCGAGGAGAAGTTCAAAAACCTCGCGGAACAATCGCCGAACATGATTTTCATCAACCAAGGAGGCAAGGTTGTATATGCTAACAAGAAAGCCGAGGAGACTATGGGGTACAAGAAGGAAGAGTTCTGCTCTCCAGACTTCAACTTTATGTCTCTGATAGCTCCTGAGTACATGGAACTGATAAAGTCATCTTTCAACAGCCACATGAACGGCAGAGATGTTCCCTCAGTCGAATACAAGCTTGTCACTAGAGAAGGAAGAACAATAGACGCGATACTGACTACAAAACTGACAACGTACAATGGAGAACCTGCCATCCTTGGAACGGTAACAGACATTACTGAACGAAGAAAAACGGAAGACGCTTTGCGAGAGAGTGAAGAGAACTATCGGAACATTTCGAGAAAAATGTCGGCGTTGATGAGAAGCTCTGCGATGCTGATTCACACCTCTAACCTGCGTGACCAGCTCAGAACTATTGTAGATGCCGTTTGCGAACAGGGTTGGGGAAGGGCTGTCATAAGCTTGAAGGATGAGAACTTGAACACGACAGATCTTGTGACCGCCGGCTTGACTCATGAAGAAGAAGAGCATCTGAGAAAGCATCAAGCGTCTGGGGAAGTATGGCGTCAGCTCTTGGGCCCCATGTTTAAACATTACCGCTTAGGAGAGTCCTACTATCTGCCCTGGACCGACTCGCTCGTTCGGAAACAATTCAAAAACGCGATTCGAAGCAAGGTTTCTAGAGAGGAGACGGTTGATTGGGACCCAGATGATTTGCTTTTCGTTCCCTTGCGGTTGCCTGACGGACAAATAGTCGGTATAATGAGTATAGATGATCCAAGAGACGGACGACGTCCGACAAAAGAATCGCTGGCTCCCCTTGAGCTGTTTGCTCATCAGGCTGCTGTAGCCATCGAGAACGCTAAGCTGATCCAACACTTGAATGAAGTGAAGAATGAACTCAGGGAATATGCTGAACTTTTAGAGGAAAAGGTTGAGGAGAGAACAACGCAGTTGAAACAGGCACAGCAACAGCTTCTGAAGTCTGAAAGGCTCGCTGCGATAGGAGAGTTAGCAGCCATGGTTGGCCACGACCTCCGTAATCCATTGACTGGCATTGCTGGAGCTGCTTACTATTTGAGAACCAAGTATGCCTCTAGCGTAGATGACAAGGGAATAGAGATGCTGGAGATCATTGAGAAGGACATAGAGTACTCTAACAAAATCATAAACGACTTGCTAGAATACTCGAGAGAAATGAAGCTGGAATTGAGTGAGGCAACGCCCAAGTCAATACTTAAGAAAGCCTTGTCCTCATTGAAGGTTCCTAGGAACATACGGGTGCTGGACAGGACACAAGAAGAACTCAGGGTAAGCATTGACAAAGAGAAAATGCGAAGAGTCTTTGTCAACATAATCAAAAACGCCATAGATGCCATGCCTAAGGGCGGAACACTAACGGTAAAAAGCAGAGTTTCGAACGGCAATCTAGAAATCACATTCTCTGATACGGGAGCGGGCATGTCAAAGGAAACATTGAAGAAGATCTGGAGACCGCTTTTCACGACAAAGGCGAAAGGAATGGGGTTTGGCCTGCCCATCTGCAAGCGCATAGTAGAAGCCCATGGAGGAAGGATATCCATAGAGAGCGCAGCTGGAAAAGGTTCAGCCTTCACAGTGTCTATTCCTATAAACCCTCTTTAACGCTCCATACAACAGCAGTGCAAACCCATAGGCACAACTTTTCTGCCTGCTGGGGTCTTTTGAACAAAAACCACGTGAACCTTTGATGCGCACTAGTCTCAACCTTTGTCTTGGCTCAAGACAGATCTTTGCTTGAGGCAGCTTTCAAGCCACTTCATGTAGCCAATTGAACCCTTAACCAATGGTAAGGCGATGATTTCTGGAATCCTGTAGCTGTGCAAGGCTTTGACTTTGTCTGAAAGCTCTTCAAACAAATCCAAGCGAGATTTTGCAAGAATCATACATTCCTCTGCACTTTCAATGCTGCCAGCCCAACAGAAAATCGACGACACCGGGCTAATTATGTTGCCGCATGCAATCAGTCTTTCATCAAGCAAACCCCGCACGATGCTTTCCGCTTCTTCTTTCCTTGAAGCTGTTATTACCACAACAACATATGTGTGCTCCAAAATGTCAAGTCTCCTATGGCCGAACTAGAGGATACTTTAAACAGATAAAAATCTATTCTGTCAACTGCCTAATCAGATTTGAAGCGTGTTACGACGGTGAGATTTTTATTGTTAATGTTGACATACATGATGCAAAGCACGGCGGTGTGCCAGAGGAGGAAAGTCTGCTGAAAATCATAGGGGTTGTTACAAGTGGTGGGGATGCGCCGGGCATGAATGCTGCTATCCGAGCTGTCACTCGAATAGCCTATTCAAAGAATTTTCGTGTTTTGGGTTTTGAGAGAGGCTGGGAAGGCCTCATAAGCAATACTTCGAAACCATTGACTCCACGTTCTGTCGGAGGAATAATACAGTTGGGCGGCACAATCCTCCACACCTCAAGGTGTCCTGAATTTGAGACAAAAAATGGCATAAAGAAAGCTGCAGACACTCTCACGTCAAACAAGGTTGACGGCCTCATAGTAATCGGGGGTCAAGGCTCCTTCAAAGGAGCTCTAGAGCTAAGCAAACTAACTGACACGTTGATAGTTGGAGTTCCTGCGACAATCGACAATGACGTGTATGGAACTGATGAAACCATAGGCTTCGACACAGCTGTAAACACGGCAGTGACTGAAATTGACAAGATAAGGGACACTGCAATTTCCCATGAAAGAATCTTCATAGTGGAAGTCATGGGTCGAGCAAGAGGCTTTCTGGCCTTGACTGTTGGAGTCACAGTAGGAGCAGAAATAATCTTGGTGCCCGAAGTCAAAGTTGGAAAAGAAGAAATCGTGAAGAGGCTGAAAGAGAACAGCGCCAGAGGGAAAAAGTCTGACATCATCGTCGCCGCCGAGGGAGTAGGGGATACCCGCACACTGGCAGAGGAACTACAGCGAAAAATGGGAAAAGAAGTCCGACTCAGTGTGTCAGGCTATGCACAAAGAGGGGGCAGCCCTACAGCAAGAAGCCGACTCTTAGCCAGCGTCTTCGCGGACAAAGCTGTCGAACTGCTTTCGGAGGAACAGGGAAACAGGATAGTCGGATTACAGAACGGCAAGATAGCCAGCGTCGACCTGAATGAGTCTTGTCGCACAGAAAAACCTCTGGATCTTGACCTGTTGGAACTAGCGCATGTTCTAGCAACTTAGGTTTGAAGCCATGAAACTAGCCGAAAAAGACGCTTGCAATGTCGTAGAGTTCTAGGTCCACTTTCTTCCTCTTGCCGACGACTTCCTCAAGCGGGACCGAGATCATTTTACTGCCTTTTATGGCGACCATGCGGTCAAACTTGCGTTCGTGAACCAGGTCGATCGCTGCTATGCCGAATCCCGTGGCAAGAATTCTGTCGAACGCTGTTGGGGAACCGCCGCGTTGAAGATGGCCTAGAACAACGACCCTTGTTTCGATTCCCATGCATTTCTCAATTTCCTTGCCAAGGTAGTAGCCGATGCCGCCCAAGCGTATGTGCCCAAATTCGTCTACGCTTTTGCTGTAAACTATTTCCGCTCCACCTTTGGGTTTGGCTCCCTCAGCGACTACTATCAGGCTGAAGTTTCTTCCTCTCTTTTGTCTCTGCCTGATGCATTCGCAGACTTCCTCTATATCGAAGGGTCTTTCAGGAATCAGTATAACGTCTGCGCCTCCAGCCAATCCTGCCTCCAACGCTATCCAGCCCGTGTATCTGCCCATGACCTCAAGAATTATCACTCTGTGATGGGTTTCAGCCGTCGTGTGTAGTCTGTCGAGAGCTTCGGTCGCTATGCCTACCGCGGTCATAAAGCCAAGAGTGTAATCGGTTCCAGCCAAGTCGTTGTCTATTGTCTTTGGTACGCTTACACACTTCAGTCCAAGCTTTCCCATTTTGTGGGCCACGCTTAATGTGTCATCTCCGCCGATGACAACAACAGCTCCGATGCCCGCCTTCTTTGCGTTTGTCAAAATCATTTGAGGCCCCTTCTCTCTTTTGAAGGGGTTCGTTCTGGAAGTGCCTAGGATTGATCCTCCTCTAGGTAGAATGCCTGAAGCTGCATTCAGATCTAAGGGCTGGTATTCGGCTTGAAGAAGCCCTTTCCAGCCATCTTTTATGCCGATGATCTCGTAGCCGCAGTTCTGTATCCCCTTTTTGACGACTGCTCTTATGACGGCGTTGATTCCCGGGGCGTCTCCGCCTCCGCTTAAAACTCCAACCTTCATTTGGATTATTCACCTGTTATGCTTTTCCCGAGCTTCCAAACAAGCGCATCTTGCCTTTGACCACTTCTTCCATGGCTTCTTTTGCTGGGCCCAGAATCTTCCTTGGGTCAAACTCTTTCGGCGAGTTTGTGAGTACTTCGCGGACTGATGCTGTGAATGCGAGACGCAGGTCGGTGTCGATGTTTATTTTCGAGATTCCCAGTGAGATGGCTTTTTTTATGTGGTCTTCGGGGATGCCTTTCGCTCCAGTGAGCTCGGCACCATACTTGCTTGCCTTTTCAATTATCCAAGCTGGAACGCTTGAAGCCCCGTGCAGAACAAGAGGTAGGTCGATTTTCTTGCTAATTGTTTGGAGTCTTTCGAAGTCAAGTTTGGGTTCAGCTTTGAACTTGTAAGCTCCATGAGACGTGCCCACGGCCACTGCAAGCGCATCCACGCCTGTGCGTTCCACAAATTCTTTGGCTGAGTCAGGATCCGTTAATATGGCTTCTTTTTCTTCAACAGTTTTCTCTTCTACCCCAGCAAGCCTCCCGAGCTCAGCTTCAACTGAAACTCTTTTTGGATGTGCTAGGTCAACAACGCGCTTGGTCAATGCGATGTTTTCTTCAAATTTCAGGTGTGAACCGTCGATCATGACAGAAGTAAAGCCCGCTTCTATGCATTTGGAGACCGTGTCGAAGTCTTCACCATGGTCAAGGTGCAAGGAAATTGACACTGGAGAGGATTCTGCTCCTGTCTTCACAATTCTTGCCAGATAGCGTAGGCCAGCATACTTGATGGCGCTTGGTGTGACCGCAACTATGGCAGGCGACTTTTCTTCAACGGCTGCTTCTGTAACTGCCAACAACGTCTCCAAGTTGTTTATGTTGAAGGCTCCGACTGCGTAAGCCTTTTGGCGAGCTGGAACTAGCAGGTCCTTGTTTGTGACAAGCAAATTTCTCACCATGGACTGAATATCTGCTGTGAACGGTATAAATGATTTGCACGCTTTGGCATGTTTTGGGTTTACATTCCTTTTTTAAAGTTAAGAGCACTAGCATACCATGCTGAACAAGGGAACCAGGAGCGCAAATATGAAGACGGTGTCCCGATCCGACGTGATTTATAGCTTTAATCCTAAGCATAAGCCGGCTGAGCATGTAAAGCCAGGCGAAGTCATCATGATTGAAACCGAGGATGCGTTCGGAGGGCAGATAAGAAGTGAAAAAGACTCCGTAGAAGCACTTGATTGGTCTAAAGTTGATGGAGCTACGGGGCCCATATTTGTTGAGGGTGCCGAACCAGGAGACACTCTTGTCACCGAAATATTAGACATAACTGTCGCGAAGAAAGGCGTGATTGTTACGGTTCCTAGGTATGGAATTCTAGCAGAGAGAAAATTCAGGCCATCCACTAGAGTCGTTCGGATAAGCAAGAATCATGTACAGTTCGATAGAGTTCGTGTTAGAGTAAAACCGATGATAGGCACAATAGGTGTGACTCCTGCAAGTGGTGGAGTCCCCTGTGGCTCTCTTGGCAAGCACGGAGGGAACATGGATGTAAAAGAGCTTACCATTGGTTCGAAACTGTATCTGCCAGTCTTCGTCAAAGGTGGTTTGTTTGCGGCAGGCGATATACATGCATGTCAAGCAGATGGAGAGCTTTGCGTGTCCGCCATTGAAGTACCCGGCGAAATTCTTTTGAGGTTCAGCATCATAAAGGGCAAGAAGCCTCAATGGCCGATACTGGAAACAAAAGACTCGTACGCCTTTCTGGCATGTGGAGAAACGTTGGATGAAGCAGCCAAGTTTGCAACTGAAGCTGCAGTGGAAGCGTTGATGCGTGAGTATCGTTGGTCTTTTGAAACAGCATACATGTTTGGCAGTCTTGCCGTAAACTTGGAGATAAACCAGGTTGTTGATCCGAAGAAGGGTGTCAGAGCAGTGATTTCAAAAGACCTGATTGCACTGAAAAGCTTGCTTACTTAGTGCACAATTATGAAATAGACGGTTCTTGATGGACTTTTGTTAAAAAACCGTGCTACAAGCCAGTTTTTCCTCTGTTTCTTGAGAGACAACATAAGCAAACGTAGAAATGGCATAAAATGACGCGCTTCTGAACAAGAACATTTCTCAAGAGCGCGAAGAAGAGTCTTGGTTTAAACGTTTAAGAAAATCCAATATTACTGGCTCTACTTCCTCCCACTTCTCTTCCAATACGGAATGTCCAGCTTGTCTGAACATTTTCAGCTCAGCATTTGGAATCTGCTTCGCTAGGATTCTCGCCCCCTCAGGCATGATAAGAATGTCATCTTCCCCATGAATCACAAGTGTTTTCGAACGAATCGTTTTGAGTCTATTGTATATATCGGACTTCATGATAGCATCGTAATGCTTCTCAAACGTTGAAAGAGGGGTCGGATATTTTGGTATGAAGGCCATTATCCTAGCCTTGTTCTTCTCAAAATACTCTCTATGATAACATAGTTTGAGTATCTCCTCCAAAACGGCTTCAGGCGTCATGCCTGGTGGAGGAGCGAACATCCACGTCAGTTTCTCAAGAGCTTCTGGCTGTCCAGGAATTGCATCGAATGCAGAGCCACCGGGAGTCGTGCAGGTGAGTACTAGGCCCTTCACTTTCTTCGGATGGTTGATGGCAAGTTCTTGGGCGATCATGCCTCCCATTGAAAGACCTAGTATGTGTGCTCTCGGTATTTTGATGGAGTCTAATAACCCAGCCACATCGTCTCCCATGGTTTTAATAGAATAATCGCCTTCAGGTACGCTGCTTCTTCCAGTTCCCCTGTTGTCAAGAGTTATTACTTTGTAGTGTTTCGATAGCTCACTGACTCTCGGTACAAGCACATCCCAGCCTTCTGAGCTTCCACTATAGCCGCTGATCAGGATAATAGGAAACCCGTTCCCATGTACCTCATAATACATCTCTAGGTCGTTTATCTTCACTTTAGGCATTCACACTTCTCCAGAAACACTCCACAAGAACTTGCTTTAGGATAGTCCAATCTTTTATCAGTAACTGTCCGTTAAAGCGACTGGTGCCCGCAACCGTAACAACAGACTCTCGAAGGATATCGAAATGTCCATTCAGCTGTTACAAATTGAAAGGCGCGCTCTTGTTCCTGTTTCGCGTTTTTCCGGGCCTATAGCACCTGCCCCGTCACCCCTAGGTTGCTACCCTAAAGCTTTCTGAGGACGGATCCACCGTTGTGCGATCAATGCAATCTTCAGAGCACGTTATTTCTATTGCTGGAGGATGAAGGTCATTGCTCAATGAATCCCCACGCATCCAGAATCTACTTTGCAGTGCACGCTTTCTCGAAAGCCTTAAACTCCTAAGAGAACTTGACTGTTCTGAAGGTCCATTATGACTTGCTATTTTAGGCATCTTCAGGAGGTTTTCAGGAAAGCGGGCATTGAAGTGAACAAGGAGAACAGACAGGAATTGGACAGGACAATCCATAGAATTGTGAGTGCGCGCTACAAGGATTTTCCTGCAACTTGGAAAGAAGTGAAAAAGAGAATATGCGAAGATGAGGAAGGTTTCATATCACAACTGAGGGCAGAATGGAAAAGACACAAATAGATCTTGCACCGTCAGGAAAAAAAGATGTGGAGCAAGGAGATCTTCTGTTAGCGAGCTCACTTCTTGGCTTTCGGCTTTACCTCCTTCATCGGAGTTTCACAGCACATCAACTCACACGTCGGTTCGCATCCACACGGCTGGTCGACAAGAACGACTAAGCCGCATTCTTCACACTTGTACTTTGCACCCTTCTGTTTCTTTGCCATTCAGAATCACCTCCCCCACTTTGCAGTATAAAGATCGCTACGTTATTCAAGATATAAAAGTATTCGAAATGCGCAGTCCGACAGGCTTATGCGCTTTAAGAGATCAACCTGAATCCTAAACCCAAACGTGCACTGCTGCTCAGCGCACTATGTAGGCGAAGAGCACGCACGTCTAAAGCTTTCCCAACGCCCGCCCTACGTGTTTTTCAGAAGCCCAGTTCTTCTCCTTGAACTGACAAGATTGTGTACGGATCAAAGCCCTTTCCAACCCATCCAGGGCGGCTCAATGCCCATTTGCCAAAGAAGTGCTATCAATTCACCTCTATGGTGAACTTCCTCTTCGAATACATGAATCAGGACATCTTCAGCCGTGATCTCAATGTGCTTGTTATCATCACCAGTAACCTTGTACGTCTTGCTGAGTCCTTCAATTGGCAATGACTCAAGGTAATCCTGCATTCGTTTCTCAACATGGTCCATGTAAGCTCTAACTTCATCAAAGGTTCTGTATTCATCGAATTTTCTCTTGGAGTGAAGGTTTTGTCTCTGCAAGAAATCCAACCAGTAATCCATCGCGTTTAGAGTATGGATAAATATGTTCCTGATTGAGTGAAAGCTCGCTTCCCTATTCCTAGTGAACTCTTCCCAAGGAAGTCTGGTTAAGCTTTCAAGATATCTGTGTCTCACACTCTCGTTGTACTCTAGGAGTTTTCTTACATCAACCACTATGGATACCACAGTATCAGGTTAGTCTAGGTGAATATTAAGACTGTGTCATTCATGCCTGATCAGCGTGCGGTAATACTTCTGAAGAAGAATTGTGAAGCAGTGAGTTATCCGCGAGAATGTCATCAACTTCTCGTTTTTCCACTGACCTTACCATAGGGATTTCTGCCTTTATCAGGAAGCATTTGTTTAGGTAAAGTTAAATTCCTAGAGCTTGCACCAGATAACGCTGTGAACTTCAAAACTGTATTAGGCGCGATTGCTATTGCCGTTCTCCTATTTTTCGCTATTATATTTGCTTGGTCCTCTGGAGCCGATATCCCGGGTGAACTGAGAGCTACTAGGCTAGTAATTGCCGCAATGCTGTTTGGCGTTAGCTTCGGAATAGCTTATTACATAACCAAACAGCCAAAGACCATAATTCAAAAACTGGAAGTCTCGGGAGACATGAAAGCTGTTGCCATCAAGTGTCCGAGCTGTTCTGCCTCGGTGGATCCTAACAATATCAAGATCGTGTCTGGCGTGCCCTATGCAAGGTGTCCCTATTGTGGACACACCTTTGAGGTGACCGAGGAACCGAAATGGTGAGAAAGCGTTTCTTGATTTCTGCATTTGCGTTTGCTTTTGTTTCATTTGCGTTTCTGGGCCCTTGCCTAGCACAGACAAGACAGTATCATCTTGGTCAGGAGTGGGTGAAGATATGGATAAACCAGAATGGGAGCATCGACCTGTTTTACAACATAAGTTTAACGCTGGTTTCAGGTGCAGACATCAACTATGTCAATGTGGGTCAACCGAAAAGCGACTTCACGATAGGCGAAGCTTTCGACCAATATGGGCGTGTGCTGTCGACATCGGATGCGAGTTCTGCAGGCGACTACAAAGTTCGAGTCAACCTTGATTCGCCTCTGATTGCAGGGCAGACCGTTTGGTTCACGGTGACCACGAATGTTGCTCACATGATTTACGAAGATAACCAGACTAATGTCGGTATGCTTTTCAGACCTAGTTGGTGGTCAGAGGCAAGAGTGCTAGACCTGCGTGTCGTGATTGTGCTGCCCATGGGCGTGGACGCAACCGCTGTTGGGACGAATGTCAATTGGGACAACGCGCAGGTTGATCCTGACGGTCGCTTGGAAGTTTTTTGGCAGAGACAAGACCTTGATCCGGATCAGAGGTACGAGTTTGGGGTTTCTTTTCCTAAGGGGTACACGTCTTATGAGACACGGGCTACAGGTTTGGTGGCTTTTTTCCAGCAGTATGGGCCTCCAATTCTAGTACTCGGGGTTGTTGCTACAATCATAATTGTTATAATAGTTGTTGTTCGCAAAAGGGGCTACTCGATGCCCACGATTAGCATGGAGACTCTTGGAATAAGACGTGGGTTAACGGCGGTGGAAGCCTCTTATGTTCTCGACATGAAGCCCACAGGCATAGTGACAGAAATTCTCTACAGCCTACTTCAGAAAAGGGCAGTTTGGGTGGAATCAGCCAAGCCTTCGGTTAAGTTGAAAATCTTGCACCCGTTCGAGAACAAGCAAGGAACCCACGAAACGCCTCTTCGATACTATGAAATCGATTTTCTCAACGCCCTCAAGGAGGACGGGACCCTCGACGAAGAGAAACTCGCGGGAACGATCATGTATCTGAGAGACACGATTGAAGAGAAGATGAGGGGATATCAAAGAAAGGACACAGTGGACTATTACAAACAAGTTGTTGCGAAAGCTTGGGAGCAGGTGGAAGGGGCGGGCACGCCCGATTTAGCTTCTAATGCTTATGATGAGGAGCTACTTTGGCTCTTTCTTGATCCAAACTATAAGTCACGAACAGAAACAGCTTTTCGTGACAAGATATTTCAGCCCAACCCAATGTGGTTATGGTATTGGTACGGCTATCAACACTATTACCCGCACCCTACTTACAAGCCGAGCATTGAGGTCTCGACTCAAGCGGCAAAACCTCCGACAATTCCGGGCGCGGAATTTGCAAACAACATCGCCTCTGCTGTTGAAAACACATCGAATAACATCGTAGTCAATCTCGAAAAGTTTGCCAACTCGATTCTTCCCTTTTCCTCTGGTAAATCTTCAACGGAACCCGTCCATCACGGCGCCGACTGTGTGTGCGCATGTGTAGCGTGCGCCTGTGCGTGCGCTTGTGTTTCATGTGCTTGTGCTTGTGCTGGTGGTGGAGTGGGTATCAAAAGGGATGGTGTTCGACCATGAGTCTTCTGCGCAGAGTCTTCCGCCCTCCTAAAATTCCTGAAGGTCGCTATACCTATCGGGGCAGGGGACGGTTTGCCGGTTTGGCGCTTCAGCTTCGTGTTGAGTCTGGCGGCGAAGGCGTTATGGTCATAAACGCCGATAGGGTCCTCTTTCTTAATGAGACGGCCACGGCTTATGCCTACTTTTTCATGCAGGGATTGTCGTCGTATGATATTTTGAAAAAGGTTCGTCGGATTTATAGGGTTGACTCCAAAACTGCGAGGAGAGACTTTGAGAAACTCGTTTACACGATTAGCACGTTGGCGCAGACCGAGAAAGTCTGTCCCGTCTCGTATTTGGACGTAAAGACCGTTGAACCTTTCACTCAAAAGCTCTCAGCACCTCTCCGCATGGATCTAGCCCTCACTTTCAGGTGTCAAAACAACTGTGTGCACTGCTATGCAGGTGGGCCGCATGAGACGGCTGAGCTTAGCACTGAACAATGGAAGGAGATCATTGATCGTCTTCGCAAGATCGGCGTGTTCATTCTCACGTTCACGGGCGGAGAACCAACGTTGCGTGAAGACCTGCCGGAACTGTTACTTTACGCGCAAAACAGGGGAGCAGTCGCGGGACTCGTTACAAACGGAAGAAGATTGAAGGACAAGAGCTACGTTGAAAAACTCGAGAAAGCGGGACTGGATTTCGTTCAAGTGACTCTGGAATCGCACAAGCCTCAAATTCACGACTTGATAACGGCTAAGCGGGGAAGCTGGAAAGAGACTGTTGCGGGAATCAAGAATGTTGTTCCGACAAAAATCTACGTCACTACGAACACTACTCTGAACAAGCACAATGCTTCGGAATTTCTGGAAACCATGGATCTTCTGAAAGGGCTCGGGGTCGGGGCCTTTGGATGCAACAGTCTGATATACTCGGGAAAAGCTAGCGAAGTCAGTGATGAGTTTGTGTTGCCGCTTGAACAGCTGAATGAGCTTCTACCCAAAATCCGTGACAAAGCCAACCAGCTTGGCTTGAAGTTTCTATGGTACACACCAACTCAATACTGCCGCTTCGACCCTGTCAAGCTCGGCCTCGGAGTCAAATCCTGCACCGCTGCCAACATCAACATGTGCGTCGGACCGAACGGCGACGTGTACCCATGTCAAAGCTACTTCGAAAGCCTCGGCAACATTCTCAAAGATGATTGGCAAAAAATCTGGAACAACCCGCTCGCAACGAGCATAAGAAACAAAGAATATGCAGAGCCGAAATGCAAAGACTGCCCTCAACTTCAAATATGCGGCGGCGGATGCCCATTAGAACTGCAAAGCAAAAATTACATTTGCGCTGAATCCTAGTTTTCAGCCTTCTTTTCCGGTCGCTGCATGGCTCTCGTATAAGAATTTGTGAGGTCAAGCTTCTGACAGTGGTTTAGTCTCTTAATTCTTTTCTCCCTCTTCATTGCCTCTGCTCTTGAACTGAATTTTTGGACATAGGCAAGTTTCTCTGGCTTGTGCATTTTCGTGTATCTAGCGCCTTTCCCGTTCATGTGACGCTTCATGCGCGAGTTCACGTTTTTCGTGTAGCCAGTGTAGAAGTTGTTGCCTTCACAGCGGATGATGTAAACATAGTAAGGAGTCATTTCAACTCAGCTTCTCTCAGCAAGACGACTCATCATTTTCGTCGTTTGGCTACATATGACTAACTTCAAAGGTAGACATAAAAACTTATAAGAAAATCGCAGTGATAGACTGTAAAACCAGTCTAACGGCTTTGAGATGGTTTGCATGACGAAGCTGAACAAGACCGATGAACTTGTGGTTTCAGCGCTGAAAAAAGCTGGCAAAGGTTTGACACTCGGAGAAATTGCTGAAGCAACAGGCGAATCTTCCAAAAAGGTTTACAAGTCTTTACGCAAACTCTTCGAGAACGAAATGGTTGGCTGTGAGAACCGCCTATACAAACTCACAAAGCCCTAGAATGTGCTATACATTCTTCACTTCTTGGCTCCATGTCTAAGCTGTAGAATCTTTTGAAACCACCAAATAATCAAACCATCTGCCAACATATTCTCTGAATCTCACTCTGATTCTGACTTGGCCGCCCATCCGATATCTGCCTAATCTTTCTTGGATCTGCACGCTCACGACACCTGCTGGCTTCCCTAGTGTACGAGGCTACTATCTCAAGAAATCGTAGAGTCTGAAGCGCATAAAACACGCTAAGAAAAGCAGCCATAAGAGGCATATCAAAGCTACCCTTCGAGGTTTGTGAAGTATGCTCACCGTCCTTCCCACTCCTCCCAGAAATAGCTGATGTTAATCATTCTAAAAAGGTTAACGACCCCTACAAGGGTTGTTGAGCACAAAAGGTGTAGACTAGATACTGAGATTACCGCGGTCGAACGGACAGTGTTCGGCATCAAAGAAAAGGCAAAGGTTGCAGTAGAGTCGACGTTCGAACCATGTTTCAATGGCCCTCTGAATCGAATGAACGTTCTTTGAACAGGGTATAATTCAAATATTAGAACAAGACATATGCAAGACAAAGACATGACAGTAAAACAATTCCCCTGTGACAATTGCCGCGAGAGGCAGGGAGAACTAGGTTATTGTAGAAAATTTAGACGCATTATACAAACTGATGAAGACAAAGAGTTTTTCAGCAAAAAGTGTGGGAAGTGGAAGGAGTAATCTAGGCGCGCGACACGACATTTCAGTGTACGCTAAACCTAGAGTTCTTGAACACATAGGGGGATAGGGGTAGGCGGTATTGGCTCCGAAAAACGCGAAAGACTTGTCTGCTTCAGGCCTCAGGTAAGATTGAAGGCTTTTCTGACTTCTACGCACAGATGGCACTTATTGATGAATGCGCTTTCGTTGAAATGACCGGCATTAGATCTGTGACTTTTCAGCAGCCCCACAGGGCCTTCTTTTGCTAGAGTTTGGATGATTGGATTTTTCTGCCAATTGTATTCGCTTATTATTCGGCTCAACGGCGTTTGTCTTGCGTTTCCGATGGAAAGGTGCCAGCAAATGTCCACCGAACCTGATGGTTCTATGGTCAGGCATTGTGGATTTGTCAATGTGTTTTCCATGGGTGTTTCACCTTCACAGGGACCATCTAATGGAGTGTGTCGGAAATACTGAGGTATCGTCTGCAGTGCACGTCCAGCTGCTGCAACCTTGTGTATGTGCGCTTCTATTCCAACTGGTTCCAGCTCTTTCAGAACATGCGCTGTCATCTTGTCAAAATGGTTTTCCGCACTTATCGATTCAATGACAGCGACGTTCCACGTCACTCTTTCAACGCCTGCCCTGACTGAAGCGTATGCAGCATTTCGCGGATACTCAAGGGGTATGTATTGGAGGTGAAAGGCGTCAACACTTATTCCCAGTATGTTGAGTCCTGCATCGTTCAACTTCTTCGCCAGTTTTCCCGCTTTTTTCTTGTCTTTACCCCATGTCCCGTTTGTTAACATGTCGATGCTCGGGATGCCTAATTGTTGTGCTTTCTTGAATATGGCGATCGTGCGAGCCGGATAGAGCATGGGTTCGCCGCCAAACACTAAAAAGGACTTGAGGTCTGCGACCTTCACAGCTTCAGAAAGATATTTGTGTGCGTCTTTGACATCCATGACCTGGTTTCGCCATGGTCCTGCATCTGCCTGGCAGTATATACACTGCGAATTACACTTCCTAGTAAGAGTAAGCTCAAGGCGGTGAAGATCCATTCTGCATTCAAAGGCTAAAAGTCCAAACCACTCTTTTATTCTTATTGCGCTCACGGCTTTTTCAAAAGTAAGCCCGTAGCCTACGCCGTAGACGCCCACTTTCGTTTGCGCAAGACTTTGAATCCATCCATGTCTAAGGCATCAGAGGAACCTACTGCTTGTCCTTCTCTGCCGGCTAGGAGATGGTGGCGGCGGGGGTGGCGGAGGCGGCGCTGAGCCTGCCCTCTTACCCATTAGTTTCTTGATTGTGTTTTCAAACGGAAGATAAACCATGTATGCGCCAATTGCGATCAAGAATACCCCGAATAACAGACTATAAGTTAGGCTATAGCTGTCTCTTATCCCTTCGTCAATTACTCCTTTGATTGTGAGCCAAAGCCAAAAGAGCCCAAAGGCTATCAAGCATAGTCCGAGGATTATTAAGCCAGTCCCTACAAGCCCGCTTGTCAAGGTATCCTTGAGCGTGGATTTCTTCACTCAAACAGCCCCTTCGAGACTTTCAGTTTCTCAATTATGATAAAACTTTTTGTAGATACGCTGAACCTGTCTCTTTTCAGCCTCGCAGTTATTTTAAGCCTTCTGCAATTTTCTGTCCTGAGAAGATTAGCAGCTTTGGATATTTCATGCCATACTTATCGATGAGCGATCCCAGACTTCTTTCAACATCTGGATCAAACCAAACTTGCGCAAAGCCCAGATCCTGTTTTGCAAGACTCGGCGAAAACCAAATGTCTGTGCCAAACTCCTTCAAGCTGACGTTTTTGAGTCCGTGTTCTTTCATGGATTCAACAATTTGCCTAGGTCTGAAGAAACAGTCTCCACTTTCCTTGTGAAGTCTGATGTAAGCTTCTTCAGCCTTGTTTCTAGGCTCAGTGCTTATTTCGGTGAGACAGACTTTCCCACTATTTTTGACGACACGAACCATTTCAGCAACTATTCTGGGCATATACTCGATTCTCTTCAATTCCTCAAGAAGACGGAAACTCACAACCATGTCAGCAACGCCTTCGGCGACTGCATGTTTCAGACTGGTTCCGTCTGCTTGGATGAAAGTCACTCTGTTTTTGACCCCGTATCTCTCCAAGCGGTCTGTGAACTCTGTCAGGTACTTATCAGTAACATCAACTGCCAACACCTTCCCTTTTTCTCCCACAAGTTTCGCTATAGAAGCAGTGAACCCTCCTTGTCCACAACCTGCATCGACAACAGCCATTCCTTTCCTTATTCCGATAGACGACGCAACTTTCATTTTGAGTTCAAAAATCGCATCTTCCAATGCCTTAGGATCTGTTATGCTCCAGCCCATCCAAGTCTTCCTCATGACAATGCTAGAAGAGAACTATCTCAAGAAGAACTTTGTCTTGGTATTTCCCCTTTGCCCTAACTTTCTTTGTGCCCTTGACTTGAAACCAGCTTTTTCTGTAATCCGCAACATAGGTTTGTTCGTGGCCAGAGTTTCAGCTTCGAGTTTCGACAGTTTATGTTTTCTAGCATGTTTTACGGCTGTCTGTAGCAGTCTTGTTCCGATTCCTTTTCGCCAATAGTTCGGATGTACTGATAGGCCTAAGTTGCCTACATGGTCTACGCCTTCTTTTCTGCATTGTATTCCGAGAAAGCCTGCGACTGTGTCATCTAGGCGTGCTATTAGGAAGATTTGGTCTTCTTTGTTTGGAAGTGCTTTCAGAGATTCTTCGAAAACACCATGCATTTTGTTTAGATCATCTGTCTGAGCATATATGTTCCATTTCGTGACTTTTGGATGAGTCTCTATTTCCGCAAGCATCCACAAATCCCTGTCTCTGAACTGGAACCTTTTTCCATCAATTATCTGTAAAGACATAGCAAACACCACAACTCAAAGCAACATCTATGATGCTGCGCCTTTGACTTTCATAGTAATATGAAGGCTCTTTCTGATAACACTAGTGCCCAACACTAGACTTTGAAGCCCTTAGCGCGCACGCTAAAAATGTTGTTAAGGATGAAAGAAACTTCATGCAAGTTTTTCGATTTTGTTCATTGCGTTTGAGAAGGCGCGCATTGCTGTGAGGTATTCTGCGAATGTCAAGTTTTTATGTTTTGGATGGTATTTGAGTTTGTGTTCGGTTTTTTGGTAGAGGTTTTTCATTATTTGGATTTCAACAAGTTGGGCACCCGGACCTAGTATCTTCTCAATCGCTCTGGCAAACTTCTTGATTTTATAAGGAATGTCTTGTTTGCTCATTTGGAAGACCTTTTCCAGGTAGAGGTAGATTGCTTGTTTAGGCTTTTTTCCCAGCGCAGAGAAGGTTTCATCGACGGCCTCCAGCACAAGCTTCTGAAAACTGCGACTAGACTGTGTGAAAGTTTCAGAGAACACTTCGTCAATGTCTGCGTTTGACCCTATTGTTGCTGAAAACGAGTAGACTTCACGCGTGTGTTGATTTGATGTAAGTACATTCTCCATATTTTCTGACTCCAGGTGTAGTTTTGTTGAACTGTTTTTATGTTATGCGTGTATACAATTGGTATTATATCGCATGACTTCATATATAGCTTATTTCGAAAATCGATATACGAAACATTCATGTGCAGAATGAGTGTGCCCGCACTAGGCTCTTGTGCCTCAATGTGCATTCTTGAAACGCAGTTGGTCGATATCGTTTATTAGCGATGGTATCATAGTGAAGTTGATTATTGGAGGAGGCTCCATTGGAACTTGTCAAAATCAATCAAGATTCGTCGGGGAACCGAAAGAGACGTTTCAAGAATTGCGAAAGCCGTTGCACAGTGGCTGAACTGGGAAGTCCCAAGAGAAGAATCCGTCAGGCGAGCCATTGGAAATAAGGAACTACTCGTAGCCCATTATAAAGACCAAGTCATTGGTTTCATTCATTATGTTATGCACGAGGATATAATCGATGGTGGCTTGAACTGTTTCATTACAGCTTTTTATGTTGCTCCAGAATATCGTGAAAAGGGAGTAGGTTCCAAGCTTTTGGTGGCAGCAATGCAAGACGCTTTGGACAAAGGGGCTGTTGGAATTGAGACATCTACGGCTAGTCCCGACGCTAGACGACTGTATGAGCGCCATCATTTTAAGCAGTTTATGGGCAAGTGGACGATGGGAGAAGTTTTCCTTGAATTGGACATGAAAGAATACGAGCACAAGCCGAAAAGGTGATGAAGGAAGGAAAGATGACACTGGGCAGTGGCAGAGAAGTGTGTTCGGAAGTAGATTAGGGGCTTCTCATGGCAAATCTGATTTCTGCTTCTAGCGCTCCCATTGCTGGGTTGGGAGACCAAGAATACTATGACCTACTTGGCACTATTGAAGTTCTGAAGAGGATTTTTCAGGAATCAGTTGTCGACGGCTTTGAATTGCAGCTTGAACCTGAGTGGGACAGTGAAAATCCGCCCTTGACCGACGCTGACTGGGCTGACTGGACAAAAACTCCGAAGTACACTGCTGAAGAAATTGTGGCACTGCTACGCAGAGAGAAACTCCCAATCCTGTCTGTTCATGCGAGTAGAGACGTTGGAAGCTATTTTTGCTCTGGTCGAAAGCGGGATCAAGAAAAGGGAAAGCGTGTAGTTCATGATTCGTTGTCAATTGCTGAGAAGCTGGGAGCAGAGGTGTGTGTGTTTCACCTATGGGACACATGGAAAAGAAGTTTCAATCTGCAGAATTTGAAAGAGATTTTTCTCCGTGCAACAGATCAGTTTCCAACCGTGAAGGCTTCTGCCGAGAACATCCCTACACACCTGAAAGGCTATACTCCTTTTGACCTAGTCAAATCTTTCGAATATGTGACATTGGACTTGAGATGGGCGGCAATGTACAATGAGCTCGATAGATTTGAATCGATAGTCGATCGAATTGTAAACGTTCATTTGCGTGGAAGTTTGAAAGGTGACAAGTGGGTTTTGGAGCGTTCCGATTTCGGTTTCTACGAAGCTTTGAAGAGAATCAGAAACGACTGGAAATATACCGGATTGCTTACAGTCGAGCCTGAAGGCAAAATAGAAAGATCATTGTCAGAGGCCTTCTTAAAAGCAATGCGCTCTCTAAGGGAATGAAAGCAATATTACTTCTGAAAAGCCTTCCAGGCCTGACACCAAGCAATGTTAGCCGTTCTTTTTTCAGAGATTCGTGATTCATAAAACTTATTTGATTCGTGATTCAAACCGAATGAATAGCATTGCACAACGCTCAAAAGAATCAAAAGAAAAATGCACTGACAGCTTGTGTTTCACAATGGATATAAACCATAAAACGGCGAAGATACCCTTCTGGATTTTGTATGGGCTGGCGGCTGGGATTACCGTCTTTGACCTCGTTTTCACCTACTTGTTCTTGAGCAGCAATCCTCAGGCTCATGAAGGCAACCCTGCGCTTGCCTATCTTGCCAGTATAGTTGGCTTGCAGCTCTTTCTTTTTATGATACCGATATCTGTTCTTGCCTTCTATGTGATAATCAAATTTGGAGCATGGGCAATCAGACGCATAGACAAACACACTGGAATAAAAGGCGAAAACTACATGGCAGTCATCATCATCTTGCTGACATCTCCTAACGTTTTGATGAATGAGATCTTTCCTATTTTGTTTGGAAGACAACTGCTGAGACTAAGGTTTGATCCTGCCTTAATAGTAGCGATAACTCTTTTTGCGGTTTATATTGTATTGACAGAAAGAGCAGATCGAAAGTTCAAGAAGAAGCAAATAGAAATTGCTCGGACTCAAGTTTCTACTAGCACACAAGTTTTATAAAACCATCGTTGCCAACGCCAGACTTGGTTTGTGGAGCGTGTATAAGCTCACCCTTGTCACGGTTTAGTAACCCGATATCTTGCAGAGAAGAGGCTTCTTATGTAGGTTTTAGATAGACTGTGAGTGATTGTGAATGAGTGTGAGTTCAAACCTAGCCGGCTTCACCAGAAGCTCGTTCTGGCAAAACAAGCTACTCTTGCGAGTCATACAAAAAAATACTCGTGAAACGAACTAGATATTGCCGGCTTTTTCGCTAGACAGACGAGACTCAAAATCCTGAGCGAGAAAGATCCAAGCAAAAATTCGAGTTTTGTGTTTATTCCCTTACTTGGAATTCGACCCACAACGGATAATGATCGGAGATACGGTACGACAATTGCGATTTTGTCAGATTAAGCGATTTCAATGCCACCTTAGTAAAATCGAAATTTCCTCCTCGCAAATACTTCAGCGACAGAGCTGGAGTGTTGTCGTCCCCCGTGAACCATGCGACTTGGTCGTAGAATTTGTCCGTATCCGGCCTGTTCGGGTCGCTGAAGATTGTTCGAGGAATCTTGTGCAAATCCTCAGGAACGTATAGTCCAGTCGATGTAAAAGCATCATATAACTTGTCTCCTTTTCGGTCGATGTTGAAGTCGCCAAGAGTGATCAGGTTATGATCCCACTCGTTAATGTCTTTGGCCCACTCAGTAAGCCACTCTGCAATTGCCTTGAGTTCGGGAACGCGCTCCTCAGCACGTTTTCCATAAATGACATGCAGCGTGACAAGAATGAAGGTTTTTCCTGCTGACCTGAAACTAACCGCGTAGGGCGTGCGTGCAAATTGCTTGTCGAGGGCGTCTGGACCGATTTTGTCTAATTGCTCTTTCGGGACAACGAGTTCACAAGCAAGTCCTGAAATTCGCACCTTACGAGTGTCAAATACAAATGCCATACGTTCGTCGTTTCCTGGAGCGCCTTTAGTTACGTCTGTCAAGATAAGCCCCCAATCAGGTCCAAGCACTTTGAGCATGTGGCGTAGACATTTGACGTTACCTTTCACCTCTTGAAGCGCAATCACGTCGAAACGAGAGACAATCTCGGCGATGCAGCGTAAGGCATGCAAATCTCGTTTTGGGCAATCTTTCTCTTGGCACTTCCAACTTTCAGTCAGGTCACCGAATCCTCGCAAGTTCCGTGTAGCGATTAGTAAGTTGCGATCAGGGATCTTGGCTGGGATGTCTTGGTCAAGTGTGGTGCATAATGTGTTCAATTCCTCTTTAATCTCCTTGGGTGGCTCGTCAGTAATTTCAGGAATTAAACATCCCTCCCATCACGATGTCATGAATCACTACAAGCATATAAGATTATGCAACTACCCACTCCACGGAACTTTTCTACACAATGTTACGAAATCTATGCACAAAGCTAGGTACCACTTGATTATTTTAGAGTGGATTTTGACATGCTACTTTTTGTGAACTCTCGGAAATCGGTTTTTGGTAGGCTGGGAAGATCCGGAGCGCGCGCGAGCTCAACCAAGACTACCTCTTTTCAATCTCTTAGTTCTTTGAAATCTCTCTGTCACGATATCACTGTTCAACTGCCACTCTCATTCACACATTCATCAATCAAGGTAACGAAATTAGTTTCTAAAATTCTGATTTTCTGAGCGAGCAGAAGAAGAAGAAGAAGAATTTCTAGGATTTTTTCTTGATTGGAATTTAGAAATTAGAAAATTTCCCTTCTTGTAGAAACACCCTACTTACAGGTCCGTGGGTTATGTACACCGAGGTATGAAAGAAAAATACCTCCTCAAGTGATTTGAAAAAAGAATATAGAAACTAGGAGAAAACCAATCTTAGATTAGAGCTATTGGCTTGATCTAAAATCGACTTCTTCTTGGGGGTGCTCTCTTCGAGTAACACTCTCGGCAGTATACAGGTCTGCTACCATCGGGCTTAAATGGTACTTCACAGTCTTTTCCACAATCAGCGCAAACTGCCTTGTGCATCTCTTTTCTCTCATACGTCAACTCTCTCAACTCCTTTACGGTTGCTGTGCAAAAATCACTTCTTACACGCTTCGTCCACCGTTCACACCGCTGCTTATAAACAACACGTCTAAAATCATAAAGTCTGGACTTACAGAAATCAAATTCGAGATCAATAGGAACGTTCAAAAGTTTTTTTTATGACCCATGATTCATCTTCAACTTCTCAAAGTCAATACACTCTTCAAACTCGATACTGACACATTTCACAATCCTAGTGCACACTGTCTTTTCTGCTGGCAAGCTTGAAATACAGCTTGATTTATTGATATTTTATATAATGGACTGGTTTAGATCGAGGATGAGAATGAATGGGAGTTGAAAATGAAGGAAAAACTGAAATCTCTGCAATTCTTCAAGATAATGCGCAAATCTCTTCAGAACACAAAGCTATGTCTTGTGATTTGTTGGCGCGGGGTGTGGGATTTGAACCCACGCGGCCGTTTCCAGCCACAGACTTAGCAGGCCTGCCCCCTACCAGGCTAGGGCAACCCCGCCCAGTTTTCAACGACCCCGAAGATTTTGCGAGGTTTCTCTCATTGCTTTCGCCTGCCTTCCTTTGGCTTCGTCTAGGATTGTGGTCGGTCTTGTTTATTTGCATTTTCGGAAGAACAGCAAATCATCTTTCTCGTAGGCATACTCGAATCCGACAGAGATCAGCTTCTTGATATCCTTTTTGTCGCGCGCACAGGTACTACAAAGTTCCACTCTATGGCCTAGCGTGAGCGTCGTTTTGAGCCAGCCCTCGGCAGGAAGCATGTATCCGTAGCCAATGACCCGTATATCTTCTTGATAAGCCGCAACCCCGATCTATGATCCAGATCCGGCTTCCAGCAACTTGCCAACAGGTCCCGTGCTTTTATGTCTCCGTAGCCAATGGCCCAAGCGTCACACTCGGCCTGAGAACCCAGCACGTCTATGTCAGCAATCTTCTGGACCCCGTCATCAAACCCTCCCAGGAGAACGAAGAGAGCAAGCGGTCGCTTTACCGTGCTCACCGCGTGCTCGTGGAGGATGCCCCGAATCCTGCGTGCTGCATCCCTGAATGTCTGGATGCCCTCGTTTGCAAGCACATCATGAACATAAAACATGTCTCCCAGATTGCCAGTGGCCACGAACGCCAGAGATTGGGCTACATGCCAGACCGAAGGAATCTCCCTGCCCAATTCTGGCTTGACAGAAGCTTTCCCCTTGGCTAAGAGCAGCCCATCCGTCGTCTTCATCGCGACAGCGAGGTTGCCGCCTGATGGACACTTCCGCGCCCACTCCACCTGGAGTAGTCTCCCCTCTGGCCCGAACACGCCGGGCTTGGCAAACTCGAGCGAGTTCTCGGGACGCGGCGTGTATTTGCTAGGCGTTCCAAGGCGCGGTTTTGCCCTAGCCATCGAACTCACCTGTTGAATGACTGCGCGATGCGTTATTTCAAGCTTTTTCTACCTTCCTCCCACACCAGATTGTAGTGTGCGCTAATGTGGAAACGTTCATTCCTAGAATGGTGCGCATTTGACTTCCACAAGCCCTAGGCAAAAAAGCACCCCAGAACGGGATTTCTCATCCATACAAAGAAAAAGAAGGAAAGAGGCCGCCAAAAAGCGAAATGGAGACATCGCCATTGACTGCGGAAATAGGGCAACCCCGCGAAGGTAACTCTAGCTCATTTTCTAGACTTTGCTTCTGGACCACTGACTAAGTCTATACGTTGGGTTATTTTTGTTCTTTTTACTCATGCAGATTTCGCGGGCAAGCACGCCAGAAATCTTTACATCTGGATCTCCATGCCATCATACGCAAATCGAAAGTTGATGTCCGAGTACTGTTTCTTCATTCGATCTAGATGCTCCCAGCCCCAACGGTTGACCTCTATCTCTTCAATGTGGGTCAAGACAGTTCTCTTTGGTCTGAGCGATCTTATTCTTTCCATGACCGCAGGGAATGAAATCTCACATTTGATTTTGTCGTAAGAGAAGACTCCGCATTCATTGATCAGTAAGTCAAGGTCGTAGATTTTCTGTTCGAAACTTATCGTGTCACAAGGAGCATAGAGGGCTCTCTTTTTTCCTTCTTCAAGCAAGTATGCAAAAGCGTGCGAGCTTTTGCCTGTATAACCAATTGCCATTATCTGCATTCTTCCCATCTGAACAGACTCATTATGTTCAATTTGATTGATCTTCGCAACTTTCAGGTGATCTGTAAAATGGGAGACTGAGGGGTAATGTTCCTTCAAGTCTTCAAGGACTCTGCTCGGTGTGTAAACTGAGATCTGCCTGTCTGCTTTGTCCTCTATGAAGTTGAAGTTGGCTTCAAGCAGTGGTCTCAATCCGAAAGTGTGGTCCGGGTGCCAATGAGTCAAGAACAGGTTATCAACTCTTTTGATCCCTCTGCGATTTAGAGAGTCTCCAATGTCTTCGGGACAGTCGATCAATGTGAAGATGTCATTGGCATACAGCGAACTGCTGTTTCTCCTGTATGGTTCTCCTTCTTTTCTAGCCTTCTTGCATGTAGAGCATTGACAAAAGGGCCTAGGTGTCGGTGTGGCTCCACCTGACCCGACTATTGTCAGTTTCATAAAATTGTCTATTAAAAAGCATTCAATAAATCGCTATCGTTCCAACTGATGTCTTGATAGCTATGTATATGTTTTGAAATGAGCCTGCGAGCCGCCTTCAAGTGAAGACTCCATACATTTGGTCCGGCGCTAGGATCTCAGGGAATTTCCTTCTGAGCTTCACGCGAGCAGAATAGCAGAGGTGGCATTCATCCACATAGCCTTCTTCATGATCAACATGATAAGTTCTGACCAGTTCAGCTGGACCGCCCTTCAGAATCGGTCCACATACAGGATGTTTGCATGGGTCAAACTGTTGAAACAATCTGTGCAAGGGGGTCTTCTTCATGTTTCCCATGGTTATACCTTGACACAGGTGAACATACCCAAAAGGGTCGATGTGCACTCGCTTCTGATTCGAGAAATCTTCGTCTAAGCATTTGTTGAATTCCTGCCACGGTTTTCTCGGCAAACCTTCCACGAGTTTTTCAGCAGGCCTCCCCTTGAACAGCACAGCTCCTTCTGTGACAGGCTTGCCTTGCCATTCTTTTCCAGCCATATATTCTTTGGGTTGTTCTATACTGATGTTACTAGTAGGCACCCCCAACTCTTTAGCTGCTTGAAAAGCATGTTTTGAAAGGTCTTCTTCTTCCTTGCCGTAGTGGAAAAGATCATCGCTTATTATCGCGTCCGATATGCCTATTTCAGCAATAGGTCTCAGCCATTCTCTTGCGTCTTCAATCGACGTTGCCCAATAAGCGTTCGTGATAAACCCAGTCTTAAACCCCAGCTTCTTTGCTTCACGCAACCCCCACAAGAGAATTGGATAGTAGAGAACGGGTTCACCGCCTTCAATACATATCCAGTCAATATTCCCGATCTTTTTTGCTTCCATCAATATCTCTCGGATGTCAGAAATCTTCATCACGCCTTTTGCGTCTGGACTGCCGAAGACAAAACAATGATCACACTCCAAATTGCATTTGTAAGTGAGGAGAAGGTCAAGTTCATTTATCGGCATGATTCTTCCCTGTTAGACTAGATGCTGGTTCACATATTTTAGCAGGCTCAAAGACCGAGCAACCTCCTGATGCGTCTGCTTTCAGAAGTGCTTTAAAGGACTGTGAGAATTTATGGTACACAATGTCAACCAACGAGTTATTCGCATATTGCGGAATCTACTGTGGTCGTTGCGGAAGATGGCGGGAGAATCCAATAATTGCCCGTCTGGCAACTGAACTTGCAGAGTTAGTGGATTCGCATGGCTATCACTATTGGATGCCCGACGCAATCAAGGAATTTGACTACAAAGGGTTCAGAAAAGCGCTCAACTTCGTTTCCGATAAGAACAGTTGGCTCATATGCCAAAAAGGGTGCAGACAAGGTAACGGCCGCCCTGACTGTGAAATTCGAGACTGTTGTAAAGAACACAGACTTAACTTGTGTTTTGAATGCAAGGAATTTCCATGTAGCAAAGTGAAGGGGAACGAAAGGATGATTGAGAGCGAGAAAGAATATAGGAAAATGGGAAAAGAAAGGTGGGTTCAACAGCAGATCAAGAAAGCAGAAGAGGGATTTGAGCTTCACACTCAGAAATGCTATGCGTTCAGGCTGTCGACCCCAGAGAATAAGAGCCTAAGGCCTCAATAGCGACGACAAAAAGATACCGTGCCAAGAGTTAGCGTCTGCTTTATATCAAGAATATTCTTAATGGATTTGGGAGATATCCTTGTTCAAACATGGCTTCAAGATCGTAATTTTCTTCGCCCTTCTGCTAATCATAGCCTTGCAGACTCAAGCCAAGGCAACCATTGTCAATTGGTCAGCAGATCAGCGCACAGGAGCAATCGCATCAACACCACTGCTGGTTCCAGAAAACTACTCCAGCATACAAGAAGCCATCGACGCCGCAAACCCGGGCGATACTGTATACGTGAAAAACGGCACCTACTATGAAACCATTTACATCAACAAAACCTTGACTCTGGTTGGAACAGATCCCGCAACAACAATCGTAGACGCAAGCAAATCAAATGCCACCTTTAATCCAGTGGTCTCGATCTACAGTGAAGACGCAGGAAACCTGGTCCTTAGAAATCTCACAGTCACGGGTAGCGACAATGCATGGGGAATCTACGTGCTTGCAGCTTCAAACCTCACAATTGAGAACAGCATTGTAACCAACAACCACGGCGGCGTTCTCTTAGACGCTTCCTACGGTAACACACTCATAAACAATACAATAGCAGACAACATTTACGAAGGATTGCTTCTCTTCCAATCCTCTGGGAACATCATGAAAAACAACACCATAAGTAGGAACCTCTACAACTTCGGAATACTTGACTCGGGGTTTGACAACGACATAGACGAATCAAACTCCATCAACGAAAAACCCGTCTACTACATTGTGAACCAAACAGGCCTCACCATCAACACTACTACCTATCCTGAAATAGGCTACCTAGCCCTAATCAACTGCTCAGACGTGACTGTAGAAAACTTGAAGCTAACCAACAACTACAACGGCCTATTACTTGCACAAACCAACAGCACACATCTCACGAATAACACTTTCAAAGGCAACATTGTGGGCATAAGTATCTACTCCTCAGCAAACAGCACTTTGGACAGCAACAGTATAGGAGACAACTGGCGAGGCATCACACTCACGGATTCTGCCTTTAACACTTTCAAACACAACAACTTGACAACAAACGAACAGCACATCATGATCACTGGAAACCAACTCGCCCACTTCCTCCAAGACATGGACACGACCAACACTGTGGACACAAAACTTGTCCGCTATCTAACAAACCAAACCGACTTGATTGTTAATCCATACACGTTTCCCAACACAGGATATCTCGCACTTGTCAACTGTCGCAACATCACAGCCCAAGCCCTCTCTATGCAGAACAATCACCTCTTAGTCGCCTTCTCCCAAAACTCAACAATAACGCAGAGCACCCTGACAAAGGGAGGGATAAGCCTCCAATGCTCTTCTCATATTGATCTACTCCACAACAACTTGACCCAAGGCAGCACCGCTATTACAGTAAGCCATTCTGACAACAACACCGCAGCCATGAACAGCATCACCCAATGCTGGGACCACGGAATACTTCTCGAATCATCTGCTGGCAACATCTTGGTAGGCAATAGTGTAGCAGAATGCAATATAGGGATTGACCTTTCGATTTCAACAAACACTAGCATCATCGGGAACAATGTAAGAGGGAACAAAGACTACGGCGTTATCCTGACCAATTCCCAGTACAACGCAATCTACCACAACAATTTCATCAACAACAGCATGCCTGGATGGCAAGCGGTCGACTCCGGCATTCCTTACAGTTGGGACAACACATGGGACAACGGCTACCCGTCAGGCGGCAACTACTGGAGCGACTACACCGGCATTGATCTGCACAGCGGTTCTAGACAAACCGATAACGGACCAGATGCAATTGGCGACGCGCCATACCACATCAACTTTTTACAGCGCGATCAATACCCGCTTATGGCAGAGTACCACGATTTCACGGTAGTATCGGGGCAATCCCACAACATTGAAATCATCAGCAACTCCTCAATAGCCAACGTAACCATGGCTGTCTGGCTTTACTCTTCAACACCACACTTGCAGCCTGGCCAACAGTACCTGCTATTCTTTGTGACTGGCGAAACCAACACCACGGGATTCTGCAGAGTAACCGTCCCACGAGTCCTTATCAACGGAACCTACACAGTATTCGTAGATTGGAATCTGGTTCCAGTGACTGTGCTGGCAGAGTCAAACAGCACACACGCCTACCTCTACTTCACGTATAGCCACTCTCAACATGAAGTAGCCATCATGCCAGAATACACAGGTGCATTGCTCATCACTTCAATGATCGCGATCACTACGATCGCGACCGTAGCGCATACAAAATGCCGTCGGTTTAAAGAGAGAACTAATACAGACTGACGGTTAGAAAGGATTAATTAGACTAAAAAAGCCAAGATATTGAGCTGCATGAATCTATATTCCATACTTAGCCGTAGTCACGTTCTTTTCCACATGTCCACTTTCCTAGACAAATTGAACGCGAGCAGACCTTTGCATAATTGTCCGAAAACCAAAAGTGGAACTTGATGACAGGCTAGTAGTGTGAGGACAAGTGAGCAAGCGCAGGCTCTTTGACAGAATTGAATGTGTCAATTGCATCTTCAAGGGCAATAGCTACTGTTGGAACCAATGCCCCTACAACATTTGGAAAGAGAGCAATTCTAGGCACAAACGCCCAAGCCTTTTGCGCTAGACACTGAGAATTTTGTGAATGTAAAGGAGAAGGAAAGCCACTCCCATAATGCTCAGCAAACTTGTTGCCAAGATGACCTGTCTGAACAACGGCACAGTAGATTCAGAGAGTTGTGGTAGAATCAGGAGACTGATGAAAAGGGGAGCGGCTATGAACACAAGCGCCAAATAAAAGTATTTCCCACGAAGGGCGCTTGCATCCTCCATCTGAGAAAGCAGCTGGGGTATTCTGTCTTCATGAAGCTGCCTTTCAATCTTGTCGATCTCTTTACCCAAATCGCCCACGGCTTTCTCAATTTCACCGTGAATTCTCTTGGGACTCTTGTCAAGCCTTTCCTTCAGGTCCAAAATCGAGATAGAGCTCTTGAGGTCCGATTGGAGCGACGTTCTCCTCTCAGATTTTTCGATTACAGAGCCAACACATCCTTCCCATATGTCCACCATCTGTTTGATGGTTGCTAGTATCTGCCAATCTTTCTTGATGTCTCTTCTTTCGTCCTGGTACCTTGCATAAAGATGCGTATCCATTTCCGAGATGAGATAGCCAGTTTCTGGCAGCCCTTGGTATTGCAGTTTCAGATTGAGAAGCACTGCAAAACCTAGAAACATTATGGTTGCCTTCTCTATGATCCTTCTGTAAAGACTCTTCTCCTCTGGCACTGCCGTGCCCGCTTCAAGCTGCGAAAATGTTTTGCGCAGAGAGATCAAGTGAGTTCCAACTACCTGCACTTTTTCAAGGGACAATGTTTTCATGAGATAATCCGGAGACCTTTCGATCAGTTCGCTTTCAAGCTCACTGAATTTTCCATGGGTAAACATGAGGCCAGCAGTAATTATCCCCAACAGAGTTCCAAGTGTTGCCGTCGTCGTGGTCAAGACTATTGTCAGGTCGGAATAGCTTGCAGGCCAAGAGGCGTTTCTCCAAGCCAGAAGGATGACAATCACAGCACTTGCCAAGATGATGAGAATGAGAAATACGGTGTTTTTGGAATTACTCATTTGGCTTTCCTTGTCTCAAATGCTACTTTGCACTTACCAGCGCCTTTTATCAGTGACTTGTCCCAGTAGCAAGCACTCTCCTGACCAAGCACGGCGGTCGTAATCGCCTTGGCTCCAGCAGAACAGATCAAGTCGCAGAATTTGCCTTTAACATTCATGCTCACGTCTCTTCCTACGTGCAACATGGGGCAGTCTGACACACTGAAAGAAAACCGAGTTTCCGAGAGCTCGATAGGTTCAAATTCTGTTCCTTCATGCCCAAGCATGACCGAAAAGACCTTGGCTAAGGTCTTCATGTTCTTTTCTTTCAAGTTCAAGATCTCCTTTACCCCATTCGCTACTGATGTCTCTGTATCATATATTTGAGCTGTTAGTTCTTGTTCTCCCCGTCCAGCTTTTTCCAGAATCGGAATGATCACTTCAAGAGGTGGATACGTGTGTCTTGCAAACAAAGCTTTTATTTGTTGTTCTGCACTTTTCTTCACTCGGCTCATCTCATGTGGTACTAAAGCTGTTAACGGATAAACGCTTTTTCTTTCTCAGAATCAGGGCCCGTTCTGGCAATTCTGCCTATCTGTTGTCATACTGCACATAGATGGATGGGCTTACTTGTTCTAAATGCTCTCTGTAAGAATGACAAAAGCAGAGTCCAGCACCCACTATCCTAATTGCTTTTGTAGTATTTCTGCTCCTTTTTCAACTGCGAACTTTATTCTTGACGCGCATGCATGATCGTGAATCTGCTCGTAGTATTTCTTGAAGCCTTCCTTCGTCTTAATGTCGACGCCAGTCAATTGCCTACAGTCAGTGTAGCCGAACTTGTCTGTGAATTCTGTTACATATGCGTCTACCGTGTTCCAGATTTGTTGCGGATCTTGCTCTGGGTTTGTTCTTCCATACTTCATCCCTATCGCCAGGGCCACGCTAGAAATGCACCCGCAAAGCAATCCATTCAAAGACACTCCTGCGCCTATACCTGTTCCAATTCTCGGAATTACTTCAGATCCCACTCCAATATGGTCTTTCAGAGCTAGGAGAACACTCTCGCAGCAGTTGTAAGGGCGTCCAACTGGAAAATTCTCGGGCTTCGTACAAAAGTATCCCACAGCTTTCTTCTGCAGCTCTTCCACATCTAGGCTGCTCATGAGTATAACTCCAAGGCAGACGTAGACTCATGTTTTTTGATCTTATAAGTTAAATGGCTGATGTCGAGATGAAACGTACGTATGGCACATTCAAGAACGTGGCCAGCTCGGCTTATGAATTTCCATGTTGTCATGCAGCTTCTGATTACCGATCATTGATTACACATGCCACTAGAAGAACATTCCAGAAGTTTTAACTACCAGAGAAATAATCAGTCTACTGGGAGGAGAGGAGATGCGACCATCCCGAATGAGACTGGTTACTCTAGCAGTCATTTGCCTGATCGCCTTCTCCATGTGTCTTTTCAGTCATGTTACTCCCGTACGCGCGGGAGATCCCACGCTCACAGACGTATTCAACTTGTTTGGCTTCACAAATGTGACTCAGATAACGATGGAAACCTTTCCCGCGGGAAGGTATAACATCACGCTATACGCGCGGTTTGATGAGTTCATGACTGAGAATGAGCTGAGCTTTTATCAAATTAACACAAGCACCTTCAACGTGATCTTCGCACCTTCAGAAACCGGATTCGGATATTTTCTTCCTCCCGTGACAAAGATTTTTCAAGTTGACTATGTTTTCGGCCTTTCGTTGCTTTCGTGGCAGCAGACTCGCTATTTCTCCGAGACATCTCTGAACCCAGACGGTCAACCACACGTCCAAGTGTTCAAGAACCTCAACGATCCGAATATGCTTCTAATAGGGTACGATGAGCGCTCTGTGTGTGACATGACAGGAGACAAAGACTTCAACGACATGGTCTTTTCCCTCCAGTCAGAACATTATCTCCGTGTGACCTCCCAGTATGATACGCCAGGAGGTGAGGGCTGGTACCAAAACGCCACCACAGCGTATGCCACCTTGACCACCGGTGTTGTGGACCACGGAAACGGAACACGCCGAGTCTTCACTCAATGGAGCGGCGACGCACACGGAACAGACTATGTCAAAAGTGATCCAATCTTAATGAGCCAAAACAAAACAGCAACAGCCAACTGGAAGACCCAACACTATTTGACCGTTAAAACCGACCCCACAGGTCTCCCCCCCATCTCTGGACAAGACTGGCACGATCAGGGACAAGGAGTCTCCTTGACAGCGCCGTCTGTTTCAGGCTATACTATTGACTACTGGGATGTCGACGGTGTCTCTCAAGGCAAAGGCGTCAACCCAATAACAGTCACCATGAACGCACCTCACACAGCCACAGCCCACTATGTCCGAACGTACACTCTCACAATTGAGACAACGACAGGCGGAACAACAAACCCGTCTCCGGGGAGCTATTCTGAAAACCCAGGGTCAACAGTCCAAGTGACGGCAGTACCAAGCACAGACTACGCTCTTGACTATTGGCTTCTCGATGGCGCAAACAAGGGCTCTGCGAACCCCTACACCGTCACGATGGACAAGAATCACACTTTAAAGGCAGTGTTCAAGCCCAGCCTTCCGATTGCGGTCTTTATAGAACCTATGTCAAAAACAATCTTCCTTGGCCAATCAGTGACCTTCACTTCCACAGTGAGCGGCGGAGTAGGCCCCTACAGTTACCAATGGTACTCAGACGGCAGTCCTTTCGGAGGAGCGACGTCGAGCAGTTGGACGTTTACACCAGTTACAGTAGGCACATATCAGGTAAAGCTCAGGGTAGCTGATTCCGCCAGTAAGACAGCTGAGTCAGGCATTGCCACTGTACAAGTGAAACTCGGCGCGGTCGGAGGCTACTCTGTTCCGATGAAAGGACAATCAGCAACAGGGCCGTTGGCACTCTACCTAGCCCTATTCCTCCTGTCTACAATAGTTTTCGCAACAGTCAAACGCAGACGTTCACGTTAAATGTTAAGAAACCTTCCATTCTTGTAGAACAGCGTGCCATCAGCGTAAATTTCGCTGTCTTTCTTCATGTCCTTCAATATGTCCCAGTGAAGAGCCGACTTGTTCAGCCCACCTGTTTCAGGGATCGGATTCATGCCCAGAGCCATGTGAATTGTCCCGCCCATTTTCTCATCAAAAAGCATGTTCTTCGTGAACCTGGTTATTCCATAGTTTGTACCAAAGGCAGCTTCACCAAGCCGATCTGCACCCTCAATTTTCAGAAGCTCTCTCAACAACTCCTCGCCCTTTGCAGCTGAAGCGTTGGCTACCCTTCCATCCTTGAAGGTGAGGCTTATGTCTTCAATTTCCTTGCCATAGAAAAGTCCTGGAAAAGTGAATCTAATAGTCCCGTTCACCGAGTCTTCAATAGGTGCTGTGAAAACCTCGCCGTCGGGCATGTTCTTCTCTCCACAGCAGTTTATCCACTTTCTGCCCTTGACACTGTAAGTTAGATCCGTGTCTTCGCCTACAATGCGAATTTTCTCTGTCTTGTTCAGGAAGTTGCATGTTTCTTCCTGCTCTCTCCGGATTCTCTTCCACTCAGCCACAGGATCCTCTTTGTCAACGAAACAGCTGCTGTAAACAAAGTCCTCGTATTCTGGCAGAGCCATCTCAGCCTCCTGTGCTTGAGCGTTTATGGGGTAGGGCAGTCCTCCCCACCTGTACTTTCCTTCGGCTTCACGCTTTAGCAGAATTTCAGCAAGCTCACTTCTTGCCGCTTGATGCTTCCTTATCTTCTCGGGATTCACGCTAGTCAGTCTTTTCGGGTTAGGCTCACAGAATATGCCTATCATGACATCAACGTTCTCTACACGGAACCTGTCGAAAGGTGAAACATACTGCAATTGATGTTCTTTCGCATACTGGTAGTAAGTGTACTGTACATCAAGACTTGCAAAGATCTGCGGATAGGCATCAGCCAACAAGCATTCTCTATACAGTTCATTTATCAATGGAAAGGCCTGATCGCTTCCCTGAATGAACACCTTTTCCTTGGGCTGCAAGTTTACACTATAGCTGACGAAAAGCTTTGCAAGCTTCTCGACTCTCTTGTCTACCATTATTTTTCACCACTGGAAGAAACCACTGATGGTGATAGCTGCTTAAAGGTTTGGTGCTTCAGTGAACACAAGCACACGGCAAAACCCAAGGATGTTGTCTAGAATCTGAGAATGAAAGAGTTGACAAGGTTTTTACCGCGAGAAGGTTATTGACTGACGCAGATAGGAACCGATGAGTATGTCGTCCTTGAGTAGCGCCATAAAAAGAACCAGTGAGATACTCAGGCTTGGGGCATCGACACAGGTTTCAGACTATGAACAGCGTTTCTCTTCACTGAGGAACCTTTTCGACGACTTGCTCTCAAACTTTGTTAAGACACAGTTCGACTGCGAGAAGGCTTACGAAACTGCAAAGGAATTCTTTGGAAGTTCCACAGTCCGTTTCGCCGGCATAGACGGCACAATGTATTCGCGACCATTATTTGACATGATGATTTTCTTCGGGGGAGCATACGCGTCAACAGGAACGATAACCTTTCAGGAGAAGGAAACTCCTCATGTCAAATACGACTTGAAAACGATTCAACAGGCTGCAGGAATATCTAGTGTTGTGCCGATCTACATTAACGAAATTCCAGAAGTAGACCAAGCTTTTTTTGAGGCTGAAGAAGCTGGTGAAATAAATCCAAACAAGCCGCTCACTGACCAATCGATAATAAACAATGCAACGATCGCCAACTGGATAATGACCTTTGCTGAGTACTATCTTGCCTACAAGCTTGTCACCGACCTCGATCAGGAAATACGCATAATTCTGTTGGACAGAAGCCTATCCATCGAGCGGGCAAGCCTGATCTACGACACTGCAAAACGAGAATTGTGGAAGACGAGAAGCAGTCTGCTTGGGTGCAAATTCGGTGAAGACGAACCTATCGACATCAATGACTTGACTATCGCAAGACAACGCATCTATAACGAAGCTTTGGGCCTTCCTCCTCCGAGAGGCGATTACCTAAGCCACGCAATAATACAGCTAGTCAAACAGAAAGGGCCTTTGACAGAGAAGCAGATCCTGTCTGAGCTTAGTGTAATCGACGAAAAAAGGGCTAAGAGAGTAAGTCGGCATCTCAAACGCTCATTGGACGAGCACATACTAACCGAGAAAAACGAAACTTTCAGCCTGAACCCGAAATACAGCAATGTTCCTGAACGCGTCAAGAAGCTTGTTGTAAGCCTTGGCGACCGATTCTTTTTCGCTAATACATCTGAAGTTAAGATTTCAGGCGTCATGAAAGTTGTGAAGGATGGAAAGGAACACTGGCTCACAACCATCGACATAGCTTTTCTCACACTTTTCACGTTGCACATGCTTATGGAAGAGTGTTGGAGAAAACGTGTGTTGCTCGTTGGCATAACAAAAGACACTGCGGCAAGAGACTTCAAACGCCAGTTAATCCCAGTGATGCACAACGAGGGCCTTCTCAAAACACCTGTTTCAAGAGTGGATTTTGAAAAACTGCCAAACACCGATCGCATGATACTACAGTCAACCAGCATCCTCAACCCGGAGAAAATCAGACCCCCTTGGAGCCTGATAGAGTACGACTCTGCCTTCCGAACAATAGTCCCAGACAGCCAGAACCGTAAGGGTTTCGTTTCTGGAGCCATCAGGAACAGGATAGGTCTTGAGAAGACTTTCGTGAAAACATATGTCCAGCTGAGCCAGGCTAGGACAGATCCAATATTACGCAGTAATGTCTTGCTTATAGACAGACTAGTGTACCCTGAGTACGACTACAATAGTGAGAATGTCGTGAAGTTCTGGAATGAGTTTGGTGGCGCCAAAGAACCTGTCGAAGTTATTTTGTTCAAGGACAGGGATGTTCCCAACAAGCTTCAAGACATGATTATGACCATGTTGACAGCAATGTCTCCTTCCAGCATTCCAGAAGCTTTTGGACACAACAAGCCTCTGTTCGTGGCTGACAAGATAGCAAAGTGGAACTACAGCCAGTTCAGACTCATCGTCGACACCACAGCAGACTGGATACTCAACAATCATAAATTGAGGAAGTTCATATTCTACATGAGTACCTTCAGAGAAAGGAGGGCTTCGATTGAAGCCGCGAGAAGAGAGCAAATTTAACGACGCTTGCTTCACAAACTTTGACAACAGGTTTAACGCAAGACTTGCCGCTGTCATCCCAAGATTTTTCGCTTCGACCGAGGATACGAAGCTTGCTGGCACGAGCGCACGCTATCAGGGCCGCATCAAGGTCGAATACCAGAAGGACCTGATGGCACTTCTAGAAGAAGGCATGCTCGTAGCTGTCAGAAATTTCAAGCAGATAGAAAAGGACTCGGAAAGATACACACTCATGGAGATGAGTCGAGTCTGGCCCGAACATTTCGGCCTACGCGGGCTGTCTGATCATGGCTACTACCCAATGCAGTTTGAGATCATCGAACAGTCTGAAGATGATTGGCAGACGAATGATAAGACTACTATGATGATTCAGATAGACGCCATACCAATAAACTACGATTTGATTCTAGATGAGAAATGTGAGTTCACGTTTGTGAAGGGCTTTTCCTATCCTGTTGTCGGCTGTCCGTCTTATGTATTGAACAGCGCGATGATAAATCGGATTTATAACCAGAAAATTGCCGAAAAGCTGGGCGTAAACACTTCTAAAACCGTGGAAGACGCTAGCGTCGACCCTAGGCTGGGCTTGATCAAAATGTTTGAGGCAAGTAGAACCGCCATCCCAATATACGTTGATTTTGAAAGGCTCGTTCGATACCACTTCGGTGTCTTCGCCTTCACGGGTGGTGGGAAGAGCAACCTGATGTCAAACATACTACGGAAGCTTCTACTTCACACAGACAACACAAAAGTGGTGATCTTCGACATAAGCTGTGAATACATGTTTCTTCTGATCGATTTGCTGGCTGACCCAAACATTGCTGCAAAAGTCGTCCTCGAACGAAAAATTGACTCAATCGACAAATTTTTCGACTCTGTAGTCAAGCCAAGAGAATACGAAATCGACGAACGCACGAAATCTGGACTGCAAAGCATAATAGATCAGGACAAACTTGCCTACTACAAGAAACCGAGGCAACAAGTTCCGAGTTATAGCCAGTTCATAGACGAACTGAGTGACCAGAGAAAAAGCCCAGGCTGCAAACCGCACTACATGAACGCCATAGACAAGATGCACGACGCTATATTTGACTACATGGAAGAGCACGGTCTTAGCGAGAACCAAGAGGTGAGCGAGGATTTCATCGACTACGTAGATGGTCTAGCAAGAGAAACTGTAGAAGAGTTCAAGGTACACGATCAAAGCGGCTTGTACGCTTGGGCAACAACAAGAAACTTGATAATGGACAGAATAAAGAAAGGCTCCAGAGGAGCAGGGGACACCAAAGAGCTGACCGTCGAGAAGATCAGAGAATTGCTGGAAAGCAAGAAAACAAAGATTGTCTGTATCTCCATCTCCGACCCATACACAATAAAAGATCTTGCCATAAACTTGACACAGGACTTGCTGGCAAGGAGAAAACGCCAATTCCAAGTAAAACCATACATCCTTCTTGTATTCGATGAGGCCCAAGAATTCATCCCCAGCAATGCGAGCGGCATAGACGCCAAATGTTCAGTCCATGTCGAGACTCTGCTGAGACAAGGCAGAAAATACGGGCTGGGCGTTTGTATAGCTACCCAACGCATCGCTTACCTAAACACGAATGCGTTACAGCAGCTTCACACCTATTTTGTAGGGACTCTGCCACGCCCGTACGACCGTCAGCTGGTCAGTGAAACGTTCATGATAGACAAAGGAATTCTTGAGAAGACATTGGAGTTTGCTCCGGGGGAATGGCTTCTTTCAAGCTACATAGCCACAGGCATGGAAAATGTGCCAATATTCATAAAAGCAGACAACGCGGAGCACGAGATAGAAAAATACTTGGCAAAGACCGTATAGCTGCTTTCAACTTGGCAAGTGCTAGATTTGGGCTTTGATCTTCTCTCCTCTCATGAGAAGATAATGTTTGTAAGGTTTGAATCCCACTTTCGAGTACGCTCGCAGAGCTGGAGCATTGTTGCTCAGGACGTGAATCAAGGCTACAGGAGATTTCTTCAAGATCTCCTGAACCAAGGCCGACACTATGGACGTTGCAAAGCCCAGATTCCTGTAGCATTCGTCAGTTGCTACAATGCCGATGTTACTTCCAAAATCCACAAAGCGCGTGTTTCCAATCGAAACAAGCTTCTGATCACGTATGATTCCAAGCCAATATGCTTTTTCCAAGGATTCTCTCTGTCTCTCAGCCGTCACGTCGCCCCACCACTCGCGATCCGCCCTTCTCATTATTTCAGCAACCTGAGCTGCAAAATCGGGTCCAAGCCTCATCAGATCGTGAGCGATCTGTACGTTCTCCTCTCCTTTCTTTAGAGACATTAGAACCAGCTCGTGTCTGATCTCTGGACTGTATTTCCTAGCCACGACATCTTCACAGTTCAAGGGAGCCTGTAACTCAACTTTTTCCACACTCACAGAATCAAGCAGTCTTTTCACGGCATTTCGATTTCCCCGAAGTTGAACAATGTAGTCTGCGTAAACCAGCATCAAACCCTCGATTTTCCTTCCCTGAATTGCCAGATAGATCTTGGTTTGGTCTCTGCGCTCTTTCCAGTCGAGAATGAAGAAGTAGTGGTGGAGCGGATCTTGGTTAACGTGGTTCCAGAAGGCCTGTTCGAAACCGTCCGCTACAGAAACTATGTTCAGATTTTTGTTTTCAGGTGTCATGTTGACAAAACAAGTGAATTGGATTGGGAATTTTATTTGGCTTGCGTTGGCAGCGTGATTCCACACTTTTTGAGTAAGCGGATCCACTTTTCGTCTGTTAGGCTCTGGATTTCGTCAAGCATCTTTTCGTATTTTGGCGTGAACAGGTGTCTGAAGCGTCCTTGAACTTGTAAGTATTCTTTGACGGGCTTCTTCTTCTGTGGTGCCAAAGCGAAGACTTTGCTTGGAATTGAGAGTTGATACTCACCGTTCACGGCTTCCCAAATAGGGAAGATGCATGTCTCTACCGCGAGTCTTGAAAGCTCAATCGATTTTGAAGGCTCGCTTCGCCATCCCCTCGGGCAAGGGGCAAACACGTGCAGAAATGCAGGCCCATTCACTTCTATACCCTTTCTAGTTTTTGTGATTAGGTCTTTCCAGTAGTAAGGTGAAGCTGTAGCCACGTACGGCATGTCGTGAGCGACCATAATGTCTGCTATCGGCTTCTTCTGCTCCAGTTTTCCAGGCACAACAGAGCCAGCTTGAGAGGTGGTTGTGGACGCTCCATAGGGAGTGCCTCCACTTCTCTGGATGCCGGTGTTCATGTAGGCTTCATTGTCATAAAGTACGAACAGGAAATCGTGGCCTCTTTCGACCGCACCCGAAAGTGCCTGTATGCCAATGTCGTACGTTCCTCCATCTCCTGCCAGAGCGACGACGTCTATCTGTTCATTCTTGATTCTTCCCTTCTTTCTCAGAATCTTCAGTGCCGCTTCGATCCCTGAGGCGTTTGAACCTGCTGTTTCGAAAGCAGTGTGCAACCAGGGTGTTGCCCAAGACGTGTAGGGATAGATCGTAGAAGCAACTTCCATGCATCCCGTCGCGTTCGTAACTATTGTCGGTCCTCTGGTGGCCTTCATTATGAGCCTCATCACGGTTGCAGGTGCACAACCTGCGCATGCTCTGTGTCCTGACAGGAACAACTCGGGTTTTTCAGCGATGTCCTTTGCCGTGAATTTTCCTTCAGACATTTCCATCATTTTCTCCTCCCTTTCACTCCCTCAATCCAACATAGCGCACTGGGTCTTCGACTCGTTTTGTCCGCAAAATCTTCTGCAAGTCCTCGAATATCCCCCGTATCTGGTTAGGACTTGTGTCTCTTCCGCCTAATCCATAGATGTAGTCTATAACGTATGGTCGAGTTGGAGCGTCGTATAGCGCATGGCGGACTTCATGGAACACTGCTCCACCGTTGCCGCCAAAACTCATGCTTTTGTCCATAACGGCTACTGCTTTCACCTTTGCAAG
>Ga0315296_10000227_pt1 | contig 52084 bp, 56 predicted proteins | sample YL17G14_18_MG_FD_203921 | JGI IMG/M metagenome (GOLD analysis project Ga0315296, IMG submission 203921) | Sediment microbial communities from Yellowstone Lake, YNP, Wyoming, USA - YL17G14_18 | ecosystem: Environmental > Aquatic > Freshwater > Lake > Sediment | place: USA: Wyoming | collected... | reverse complement strand
TCTGCCGCCTGGTTTGAGCACTCTGAAAGCTTCTTCGAACACTCTCTTCTTGTCTGGTGACAAGTTTATGACGCAGTTAGAGATTATGATGTTAGCAGTGTTGTCAGCAACAGGCAGGTTTTCAATCTCTCCAAGTCGAAACTCAACGTTCTTGTGTTTGCTTTTTCTCAGATTGTCTCTTGCTTTGTCAATCATTTCAGGTGTCATGTCTACTCCGATGACTCTTCCTTTGTCGCCAACCTTGTTGGCTGCTAAGAAACAGTCGAGTCCTCCGCCCGCACCCAGATCAACGATAGTCTCTCCCTCTTTCAACGATGCAAGCGCGATCGGATTTCCACAGCCAAAGCTGATGGTCGCACTTTCGGGAACTGACCTCAACTCCTTTTCGCTGTAACCGACGCTTTTGGCAGTCTCTGAACCGCCGCAGCAACTTGCTGACTTGATCATCTTGCCATATCCTTTTCTGACAATTCTTCTCACTTTCTCTTCTCTCACATTCCCTGTCTCCTTTACTTGAAAATCTCCTTCATGGTCGGTCCAAGCATAATCTTCACAGTCTTTCCAAGGTCTTCGGCTTTGACCATCATGATGCAGAACATCTCTCCATCACGTTCGCACCCAATAACCGCCAACTTGTCATTCGCCTTCAGCTTCGCTTTCTCTCGCAAATCCTTTGGAAGGACTATTTGGCCTTTGGAGTCAATCGTTACTACTGCATCAACTCGGCAGCATCCTTGGTCGCTGCTCATGTTCTCACAGGCAGTCAGTAATGTTTTCGGAATATTTAAACTTGTCTGAATAATCAGAATATTCAGAATATTCTTATCGCAACATTAGTGTGAGGTGATGTAGACTCACGTCTGGCGCCTGTCGCCAACAAAAAACAGAAGAGATCTCATAGAGCGAGGGCCAGAATTTCGGCTATATCCATAATTTGGATTTTGCCTTCAACACCAGTTGTCTTGACGGCATCTTCAAAGGTCAACATGCAGTACGGACAGGCTACTGCAAGAATCTCTGCTCCTGCTTCAACAGCGTCCTTTACTCGTGTTTCTGCCAGTCTTGGACCAGGAATGTCAACCCACATTCTTCCGCCGCCTCCTTCGCAGCAAACGCTTCTGGCTCTTGAGCGGTCAAATTCCAGCAACTTCACGCCCGGAACGCTCTCGATGACTTTCCGAGGCTCGTCGTAGATCCCGTTCTGTTTACCCAAGAAGCACGGATCATGGTAAATGACCTTCTTATTGACTTCCTTGCATAGGGTCAACTTCTTCTCGTCAACAAGTTTCGCAAGCAATTGGGTGTGATGAAGAGGCTCAACACTCGTCTGGTTATAGCGATTCTTGAAGGCATGGTAACCATGTGGACAGCTTGTTACGGTTTGCTTCACGCTGTACTTGTTGAAGGACTTCATATTCTCTTCAACCAGAAAATCGAAAAGACCTTTCTCACCCATGCCGTAGACCTCGCTTCCGCAGCAGTTTTCCTCATCGCCCAAGACTCCGAAGTTCAATCCTGCCTTTTCGAAACACTTCACGAGGCTTTTCGGAACGTTCTGAACACGCGTATCATAGGCGGCTGTACAACCAACAAAGAACAGGATATCCGCTCCTTGCGAGATGGGCTTGACATTCAACCCTTGCATCCATTCACTACGTTTGTTGCGCATTCTCCCCCATGGGTTACCGTTCTTGAATATGCTCTCCAAAGCGTCTCTGATCGTCGGTGCGATCTGTCCCTCCTCAACCGCCATACCACGGATGTCAATCAGAAACTCGTAAGGATTCAGATCTTTCGGGCACCGAACACCACACGCACTGCAGGTTGTGCAGCTCCATAATTCGTTCTGTGAGTGCTGAGTCAACTTGCCCAAGGAAGAAACTTCACGCATGTACTTCCTAACGTTCAAGTTAGCCTTTCTGGCGACCGGACAGCTTCCCGTACACGTTCCACACTGAATACATTCGAGAAGTTTGTGTTTCTGGGTAAGCTCTTGGGCATTCATTTCATCCGTCACTTTTCAATGAGACGGGAGCATAAGGTTATTAAAGCGTTTTCCCGTCAATGACATAAAAAGTTCATGTTTAGAGGAGATTTCCATCCATGGAGAAGAAATCGCCAAAGATCGGCATTTTCGTGTGTGAATGTGGCGGCAACATAGGCGACGTGGTAGACGTAAAATCAGTCATCGAAACCGCAAAGACCTGGCCCGATGTCTCAGTCGCAAAATATAACAAATATTTGTGCTCTAAACCAGCTCAAGAAATGATTCTTGAAGCCGTGAAAAAGGAAAATCTTGACCGAGTTGTCGTCGCGAGCTGCACTCCAAGAATGCACTTGGCCACTTTTCAATCGGTGATGGAAAGAGCAGGACTCAACCCCTTCATGCTCGAGTTCGTTAACATCAGAGAACAGGACTCGTGGGTTCACGGTCCACACCCCTCACCCGAGGCAACGAGGAAAGCCGTCAGCCTGATCAAAGGAGGCTACGAAAGAAGCCGAGAACTCGAACCCCTCCAAACCATCAGCGAAAAAGGCTCACGAGAAATCCTCATAGTCGGCGGAGGAATATCCGGGATCACAGCCGCACTCGAGTTGGGTTATCTTGGTCACAAAGTCCATCTCGTAGAGCGCAAGGCAAGCCTCGGCGGCAACATGGCCAAGCTTACAAAAGTCTTTCCCACACTGGACTGTGCACAGTGCATACTAACACCCAGAATGGCTGAAGTAGGCAGAAACCCCAACGTCACCATATACAGTTACGCAGAAGTGAAGGAAGTCAGTGGAAGACCCGGAAACTACCACGTCAAAGTCTTCACAAAACCCCGCGGTGTCGACGTACAGAAATGTCGGAACTGCGGAGTCTGCGCTAAAGTTTGCCCAGTATCAGTCCCAGACGAGTTCAACGAAGGACGATCACAGAGGAAAGCAGCCTACATCGAATTCCCGCAAGCCGTTCCCTCAGCATACACGATCGACTTCAAATCCTGCACGAAATGCGGAAAATGCGAACAACTCTGTCCAGCCAAAGCCATATCATTGGCAGACCAAGGATCGACAACTGACCTTCACGTGGGCGGCATAATCTTCGCTACAGGCTATCAACTCTATGATCCAAAGAAACTCGAGACTCTCGGCTATGGCAGCTACAAAGACGTCATCACAATGATGGAGCTTGAACGATTCGTTTCAGCAACAGGGCCGACGAGCGGCTATGTCAAAAGGGCAGACGGCACCGATGTCAAGAGAATGGCAATAGTCCTTTGCGCGGGCTCAAGAGACAAAAACTACATTCCCTACTGCAGCCGAATCTGCTGCATGTACTCACTGAAACAAGCTTTCGTTCTCAAGAAAATGCTGGGAATCGATGTCACTATCTACTACACTGACATCAGAGCCACAGGCAAAGGCTACGAAGACCTGTATTGGAGAGATCAAGAAGCTGGAGTCAACTTCATCCGAGGCAAGGTGGCAGAAGTCTACAAAGACAACAAGACGGGCAAGCTTGTCGTAGTAGCTGAAGACACGATAACAAGCGAATTGACTGAAGAACAATTCGACATGATCGGCTTGGCAACACCAATGGTTCCACCCGACGGCTTGAAAGAACTGGCCGAAAAAATGAAAGTTTCTATAGGCGAAGACGGCTTCGTAACCGAAAAACATCCAAAACTCGACCCCGTCGACACTCTAACAACAGGAATTTTCGCTTGCGGCTGCGCCCTGAGCCCCAAAGACGTTCGAGACACAGTCTCCGACGGTCTCGGCGCATCTGCCAAAGCAGCGTTGTTCCTAAAGAGCGACTATATCACAACCTCTCCTGAAAAAGCATACGTGATCACAGATCTCTGCAACGGTTGCAACGCTTGTGTACCAGTCTGCCCAACGAACGCCATCACCATGCAAAACGGCAAAGCAAGAATCAACCCGTTCCAGTGCACAGGCTGCGGCGCATGCATACCCGTCTGCCCACAAGAAGCGATAGACTTCAAAAACGCAACCACAAAACAGATAATCGCCAACCTTAGAGGAGTCCTCGCAGAAAAACAATCAGGCGAAATCAGAGTTGTGGCCTTCGTAGACAAGAACGTTGGCTACACTGGCATGGACTTCCTAGGACTGGACCGCACCAATTACCCTGAAAACCTCAGGATAGTCGCTGTTCCAACCACAGCTATTTTAGGCTTGAAACATCTGCTCTACGCCTTTGCATACGGAGCTGACGGGGTATTGGTCATCGAAGGAACGCAGGAGATCGACGAAAAGTTCACCAAGAAACGAATGATGGACATGGGAAAAGAACTGGCAAAATACGGGGTCGAAAACATGCGCATACGTTACAGTTACGTACCCTTGCCAGTTTACAAGAAAGCAGCGGAACTGTTCACGATGTTTACTGATAGAATAAAGAAGTTCGGCCCATTGACAGATGACAAACGCAATGTAATCAAACAGAAGATGTCTATCTAGACTTTTTTCTGTTCTTCAAGACGAGAGAAAAGCATCAGCATTGAATCAACCAACGCACCGCAATTCGTCCAAAGGCCCACAACTTTCGTCTTTTTTCTCCTTTGGCCTTTCTCTTCGCTTTTTTTCTTATAGATTATGAGAAGCATTTTCCTGTCTGTAACCATGAAACAAGGCAATCCTTCCACATCATGAGTGCACTGGCTTTGAGTTGCCCAACCAAGCTGCTCACAAATCAACTTGCTCTTCAACGAGTTCTCGATCAACAGGCTAATACTGACGTCAAACGAACGTTGCTCCAAGGTTTCAAAGAAATCACTGTTGTAAAACATAGCGAGAAGACTGTCCGGTGCGAAAATTTTAACTTCGCTCTCTGTTTTCTCAAGTAGCTCCCTAGCCTTCAGGATCACGTGGGGCGAACCTTCGAGTATCTGAAAAACCTCTTTCTCGCTATCATGAATCTTGGGCTTTGGCATTGACGACCAAATCTGGATTAGCTCCGATTTCTCCTTCTCTAGGAGATTCACTTTCATCCTTTGAGCTTCCACGAGCTGTTCAACTGCTTTATCAAGAGGGACTGCTGTAAACTTCAAAGGTGCCTCGAACGTTTCGATGACGATGCCCCTTTTCTCTAAGTCACGAAGTATTCTGTAGACTTCTGTTCGGTGAAGGAAAATGGCTTCAGCAATTTCTGATGCCTTCTTTTCTCCTGCCATAGCAAGGTGAAGATACGTTTTCACCTCACTTTCAGACAGTCCATACTTCACCAGAGCGCTTTCCACGATCTCTATTTGTCTGTTCACCGCTGCGTCTTTGCGGACAAATCTTGGCATGTCCCACTTGTCGCCAGGTGTTCTGATGAACCCAGGTTTCGGCACAGAAAATGTCAACAGTTGTTCACCCATTCTTTGCTGGTCTTCAAGCAACAGTCTGACGGAAAATATACTTTATACTTATGAATTCTGAATATGAATTGCAACTAAACTTCAACATTATGCTCCTACTTTTCAATGGTCGACTTCCGTTAACGGCATCGTCCGCTCTTCTTAGGGATGGAACGTGTCTGTCGCGCGGTCTACACGCCAGCTTCTAAGTAAAACTACTGTGCATAAATGTGGTTCGCGGCGAAAAAAGTCGGGCGACCTTTTTCCCGTTAAAAAAAAGGAGGAACCCGGTATGAATTGGAAAATACTAGCCGTTCGAACTTTGCCCTTCATGCTTTTTGCAGTCTGCTTCTTTATGAAGACAATTTGGGGCGACGTACCAGCTGTGTGCTAGCGGAGCGTGAACGTATGGAGTTCCGCAAGCCCATTTCTTTCTTATTGAACACAAAGAAACGTCTAATTCAGAATGAGACACTGAGGTTTTTATTATTCATAGAAAAAGCGCCGAAACACAAAGTCATGCAAGACATCAATCCGCTGCTTCTTTCTTTTCTAAGCGTAGGCTGCTTCCTCGCAGGAATAGCAGGTTTCACGGTACTTGGGAACTATGGGTTCGTGGGTTTCATGTTCTATTACTTTGCGTTCATTGTTGGTTCGTTAGAAATGCTGCACTGCATTTTCGATCGATAACAACGCCACAGAGCACAAAGCGAATACTCAAAGTTCTTTTATATGCTAGGCACTGAATACTTTTTGAGGCATTGATCCAATTGACGAAAACAGCTTGCCCACTGTGTAATCTAAACCTGAAAAAAGAAAAAATCTACTGTGAAGACGGATCCTTTATCATTCTCAGAACAAAGGATCTGAAAGGCCACAAAGAAAGAATCATGATCGTCCTAAGACAACACGAACATACGATACCCTACAAGGCTCTAGAACGTGCTTTGGACCTGCTGGCCGACATTGGCAGAAAAGTCTTCAGCTACACCCCCAAGTTCGTAGTAATGGATACGACGTTTGCGACAATCAACGATCACTGGCATCTTGTCGGAACAGACCTGAATCCCAAAAGCAGAGATTTCGACCAGATACTCGCTACTAGATGGATCAAGGTCATAGACAACGCGGCCCTCGAAGAAACCGAGACGCAAATGTAGAAACAGATACAACGAATTCATTCTCCATAAAGCATAAAACCACTAAAGAAAAATCTAAGTATTGAGCAACGGAAAACAGTTCAAACAGAGGAACAGAATTGTCCTTTCTCAAAAAGATCAAAAACAAATTCACTTCGCCTAACGCAAGCGTAACCTTACAATTAAGCAAAAACAGCTTCGCACTAGGCGAAAACATAGAAGGCACGCTGAAGGCAACGTCAAATGAGGATTTTGACTGCACAGAAATGAGACTAGAATTTCAGTGTGTCGAAAAGAAAAAAAGAATCGTTCCACAGTATGACGCAACAGCCAAACGCGAAGTCCTGAGAGAAGTAAGATACTGCAACCCTATGGTCTGCCAAGCCGACTCTAAGTGGCCCGTTGCACTTCTCCCCGGGATTCTCACAAAACTATCCAGTAAGTCTAAACATACCGGCTGGAGGAAGACCCACCTTCCACAGCGTTGACCAAAACGTTGCATGGTCACTGAAAGGCGTCATCGCCATCGACGGCAGACCCGACGTAGACAGCACAACTTTAGAAATACAAGTATCTCCGCCCAGTGCTTCACCAGTAATACGAGAAAAAGAAGTAATCCACGAAATCGTCATGATTCCATGCAAATATTGCGGAACACTAATGCCCCAGACCGAGACAGTCTGCCCAAACTGCGGGGCTAGAAGAACCGCTTAGCAACTTTTTCATTTCTTCCGAAATCAACGATTCTTTAGAGACAAACATGCAAAACACATGTTGCCGCGGAAAAAGTTATATCAAAACGATCGTCATTCAAGTCAACCATCAAGGAGAGTACGAATACTTGGACATAATCATCTGTGCAAAACATGTTCCAGAAACAGCCGAAGCAGAACTAAAGATTGACGCAACCGGAAAAAACATAGACAAAACAGGTCTCGTCTTCGACATCAATGAATGGGACGATTACGCACTTGAAGAGGCAGTGCGGATAAAAGAAAAACAGGGCGGAACAGTCGCCGCCATAACGGTCGGCGCTGACGACTCCGATAGCACACTCAGAAAGTGCATGGCCCGAGGAGCAGACAAGGCCATAAGAATGACTGATCCAAAATTCAACGGTTCCGACGGCTTCGCCACAGCCAGAATACTGCATAGTGCGATAAAAAACTTGCACTACGACCTGATCCTGACTGGAACGCAAGCAGGCGACGACGGCAGCAGCATGGTCGGGCCAGTGCTCGCAGAATTGCTCAAAATTCCCCACGTGACAATGGTCAAGAAGATCGAACTCGGCACAGGCGTCGCAAAAGTGAGTCGCGAACTTGAAGGCGGACTCGAAGAACAAGTCGAAATAAAACTGCCTGCTGTCTTCTCGGTGCAGACCGGATTGAACGAACCTCGATACGTCTCAATCATGGGAATACGCAAAGCTATGCAGAAAGAAATCAAAGTGATGACATTCGCGGACACGGGCTTAACCGAAAACGATGTTGGTTTAGCTGGTTCATGGACTACTATAGAAAAAATGTTCGTCCCACCAGTCGAAAAACAAGCAGAATTCCTGAAGGGAAGCCCAGAAGAAACCGCGGCTAGGGTTGCCGAAATCCTCAAGGCCAAGGGGTTGATCTAGAATGGCAGGAATTTTCGTCCTGACCGAGCACAGACAAGGACAAGTCAGAGACATAACCTATGAAATGCTTACAAAAGCGCGAGAACTAGCTGCCAAAGCCAGCGCAGAAGTCATTGCAGTTATGCTCGGCAAGAACGTGAAAGAACATGCCAAAGCAATAGCGGAATACGCCAAAAGCGTTTTAGTTGTTGAGGATGCAAGACTTGAAAACTTCAACTCTGAAGCTTATAGAACAATTCTAACAAAGCTGATAGCAGAACACAAACCGATTCTACTGATGATGGGACACACTTCATACGGTGTTGACCTCGCCCCGAGACTCGCCGCTGCTCTGAACCTGCCCTTAGCCACCGACTGCATAGACCTCATCTTCGAGGGTGACACCCTGAAGGTTACAAGACAGATGTACGGCGGCAAAGTAAACGTCAGCGTCACGGTCCGCAAAGCCGAAACCTACGTGGCGACAGTCCGCCAAGCAACCTTTGCGCCCCAAAAATCGACGCCACCAGAGACTGGACAAATCACAGAAATCCCATCACCACTAACTGAAGAAATCCAGGAAAAAAGGTTCATACAATACCTCTTGCCACCGCTAGGTGGAGTGGACATCACAGCAGCAGAAAAACTCGTAGGCGTTGGAAGAGGAATAAAAGACGTAGCCAACATACAGATAGTTGAACAACTGGCAAAAACAATGGGTGCAGTCGTATCTTGCTCAAGACCTATCGTCGACAAAGGCTGGCTACCAACCGACCGCCAAGTTGGCACCTCTGGAAAAACAGTCAAGCCCAAACTATACCTTGCCGTCGGCATAAGCGGAGCCTTCCAACACATCCTGGGAATGAAAAGCTCAGACCTCATAATAGCCATAAACAAAGATCCAAAAGCACCCATCTTCAGCTTCGCCGACTATGGAATCGTTGACGACCTGTTCAAAGTAGTACCCGCACTAAATAACAAGATAGCAGAAATAAGAACAAAGAAAGCATAAAGTGAAGGAGGAAAAGGATTTTGGAGTTCAAGTTAAACGATGAACAGAAAGAGATACTTAAAGCAGTAAAAGAATTCTGCACGAAAGAATTCACACCAGAATGCGCGTTAGAGTTCGACCAAAAAGAAGAGTTTCCTTCGGCGATCTACAAGAAGGCAGCACAACTCGGCTTCACAAGCATGAGAATCCCGCAAGAGTACGACGGACAAGGGTACGGCATCTTCGAAGACTGCCTCGTTGTCGAGGAACTCTGCAGAGCAGACCCAGGACTCGGAGTCGCAGTCTCACTTGGAAACCTGATGATCCCAGACGTTCTGCTGAAACACGGAACTGAAGAACAGAAAAAGAGATACATTCCACCCTTGGCAAGAGGCGACAAACTGGCCGCAGCCGCATTCACCGAACCGGAACACGGAAGCGACATCACACGCATGGATTCCACCGCTGTGAAAAGCGGAAACGAATGGATAGTAAACGGTGCAAAAGAATTCATAACCAACGCTCCGATAGCCGACACGTTCATCATACTCTGTCAGAGCGATCCAAAAGTCCAACCAGCCCACAGAGGACAAAGTCTCTTCATAGCCGAAAAAGGAATGCCGGGGCTGGAAGCAACCAAACTACACGGAAAAATGGGCATCAAACCCTGCACAACAGGCTCAGTCGCAATGTGCGACCTCAAAGTTCCAGAAACAAACGTGATCGGCGAACTCGGAAAAGGCTTCTACTACACGCTAGAACTCTTCGACGGAACCCGCATCACCGTCGCAGCACAAGCAGTAGGAATGGCTCAAGGAGCGTTTGACCGAGCGTTGGCATACGCGAAAACTAGAAAGCAGTTTGGCCAAACAATAATCAACTTCCAAGGCATCGGCTTCAAACTGGCGGAGATGGCTTGGAAAGTGGAATCAGCCAGATTGATGATGTACAAAGCAGCTTGGTACTATGACAAAGAGAAGCCCAATCCGATAGCAACGTCGATGGCCAAAGCTTACGCCAGCAGAGTTGCCATGGAAGTCACGGATGATGCCATCCAGGTTTTCGGCGGCTACGGTTACCTCGCAGACTATCATGTCGAACGCTACCACAGGTGCGCCAAAATAACAGAAATCTACGAAGGCACCAGCGAAATACAAAAACTGACCATCGTCAACTATTTGATGAAACAACAGTAGCGCATTTTTCCCTTATTCTTCTTCCTTCTTTTTCAAATTCGCCGGAATCCGACTCAAAAGTCTTATTACTTTTCATTCCCTGTTTAAACCCAAGGAGGAATCATCTTAGCACTCGAAAAGCTGAAAAAAGCAGCCGTAGTAGGCTCCGGATCAATGGGACACGGCATCGCAGAAATGCTTGCCATGAACGGAGTCGAAGTGACAATGATAGACATAAACGATGAACTGCTCCAACAAGCCAAAAACAAAGTCAAATGGAGCTTGGACAAGTTCGTCGAAAAGAAAAGAATACGAAAAGAAGACGCTGACGCCACGATGACGAGAATCCACACGACCACCAGCTACGAACAAGCAGCAAAAGACATCGACCTAGCGGTGGAAGCAGTACCCGAAAACATAGACCTCAAGAGAAAAGTGTTCTCCACGCTCGATTCCATCGCACCGCCACACGCGATTCTCGCATCCAACACTTCGACGCTAAGCATAACGGAAATGGGCAAAGCAACAAGACGCCCTGACAAAGTCGCAGGAATGCACTTCTTCAACCCACCACTCATGATGACCCTGGTAGAAGTCATAAAAGGAGACAACACAAGCCAAGAAACCATCACGACACTCTGCGAACTGGCAAAGAAACTTGGAAAAACCCCCATAGTTGTGAGGAAAGACGTCCGAGGCTTCATAGTCAACCGCATCCTTGGAATAGTGTTCAACGAGGCCTTCTGGGCATTCCAACGCGGAGAAGCAACAAAAGAAGGAATAGACTCCTCAGTCAAGTACACAGGCGGCTTCCCAATGGGCTGGTTCGAACTGGCCGACTTCGTCGGTCTGGACATAGCCTACGAAGTAGGAAGAATACTCTACGAAGCCTACGGTGAACGCTTCAAACCATGCGAAGAAATCATCGGACCGCTCATCAAACAACACAAGTTCGGACAAAAAACAGGCGCAGGCTTCTACGACTGGACAAAAGGAAGACCAAGAATACCCTTCAACATGCTCGACGAATACGACGTCGAAAGATCATGGGCGGTCGCCGCAAACGAAGCAGCGTGGCTGATCCACGACGACGCCGCAAACCCTGAAGATATCGACGCAGGAATGAAGCTAGGAACGTTCTGGTCTTCAGGACCATGCGAATACGCCGACCGAATGGGCTTAGACGTCGTTGTGAACAAGCTTAAAGAACTCTACACGAAGTATAACATGGAAATGTACAAACCTTGCCCACTTCTCGAGGAGTACGTGAGCAAAGGCTTTACTGGAAAAAAGGTTGGAAAGGGGTTGTATAAATGAACTTCGAGTTGAACGAAGAACAGACTCACATCAAAAGCGCTGTGCGAGAATTCTGTGAGAAAGAGTTCAAACCTGAACTGGCGTTAGAGCTCGACAAAAAAGAAGAATACCCGATGGAACTCTACAAGAAAGCCGCAAAACTAGGCTTCACGAGCATGATGTTCCCAGAAGAATACGGCGGACAAAGCTCAGGACTGCTTGAAGTGTGCATCGTGATCGAAGAAATGTGCCGCGGAGACTCATCCCTAGGCGTCGCAATATCCAGCAGCAACTTCGGCAGCGAATTCATCATGACACACGGAACGAAAGAACAAAAAGAAAAGTATCTGCCTCCAATATGCAAGGGCGACTTCATGTCAGCTGCGGCTTTCACAGAACCAAACGTAAGCGGAAGCGACATAAACCGCATGGAAACAACCGCCACAAAATACGGAAACGAATGGTGGATAAACGGGCAAAAAACCTTCATTACAAATGCCACCGTCGCAGACTTCGTTGTCGTTCTGACTCAAACAGACACGAAAATCAGACCCACACATCGCGGAGAAACGTTGTTCGTGGTCGAAAAAGAAACACCAGGACTGGAAGCCACCAAACTCCACAACAAAATGGGAATCAGAGCCTCAATAACCGGAGAACTCAACTTCAGCAACGTGAAGGTGACCGACTGGAACATCGTTGGCGAACTTAACAAGGGATTCTACTATTCCATGGAATTCTTTGACAAAACTCGAGCGGGAGTTGCCGCTCAAGCAGTCGGCATGGCGCAGGGTGCATGGGAAATCGCGTTCAAATACGCAAAGCAAAGAGAAGCTTTCGGCATGCCGATTCTCCAGCATGAAGCCATAGGTGTTACACTGGCTGAAATGGCAACGAAGATAGAAGCAGCGAGACTACTCACATACAAAGCCGCAGCGTTGGTCGACGCAGGAAAACTAGACGCGATGGCAACAGCCATGGCCAAGTATTATGCAGGACACATTGCTATGGAAGTTACGAACGCCGCGATTCAGACGCTCGGCGGGTACGGATACTTCGGCGAATATCGTGTCGAGAAATATCATCGGGACGCGAAGATCACGGAAATCTACGAGGGAACCAGCGAGATCCAACGACTGCAAGTGCTCAAGTACCTGCTTAGCAAGTACTAGAAACATGAAAAGTCATATATGCTCATGGAAGGAAAAATGAAGTCGGTGAAAAAGTGAGTAAAGCATACGAAACCATCAAGATAGAAAGAGAAGAGAACACCATTTGGATCATACTGAACAGAGCTCACCGATTGAACGCTTTCAACGACGTTTTAATCGAAGAGCTAGGAGATATGCTCAACACGGCGGAAAACGACCCGAGCGTCAAATGCGTCGTAGTAACCGGTGATGGTGACCGAGCATTCAGCGCAGGCGCGGACGTGACAATGTTCCCCAAGGCTACACCAGTCAAGGCTGAAGAGTTTTCGAGAGCGGGACAGAAAACGTTTGGAAAGATAGAAGAAATGTCAAAGCCCGTCATCGCAGCGATCAACGGCTTCGCCCTCGGAGGCGGACTGGAACTGGCACTGGCGTGCGATTTCAGAATCGCAGCAGAGCATGCGGAACTTGGAAGCCCAGAGATCCAGCTGGGACTCATACCTGGTTGGGGTGGAACCCAGAGGCTCGTCCGAACGGTTGGATTTCCCAAAGCTAAGGAAATGATTATGCTCGGAACGAGGCTGAAGGCCGACGAAGCATTGAAAGCAGGACTCGTACACAAGGTAGTGCACTTTGACAAATTGAAAGACGAGGTTCGAGAACTCGCCAAGAAACTAGCCGCTGGCCCGCCTGTGGCTATGAAGTATGCGAAAGAAGCCGTGAACTTTGGAGCGCAGGTGCCTCTGGAAGTTGGTTTACGCTTGGAATCAGCGCTCATGGGTCTGTCGTTCTCGACTGACGACCTCAAGGAAGGCGTTGAAGCAATGATGGCCAAGCGCAAAGCAGAGTTCAAAGGGAAATAGCTTTACCCTTCCCCTTTTTTCCTATTCCTAAACAGAAAGGTGTGCTGAAAATGAGAAAAGTAGCCGTTATTGGAATCGGCAACTCCAAGTTCGGGGTAAGACAGGACGTGAACATTTCTGAACTGGCCTTCGAAGCCGTGAGACCCTGCCTTCAAGATGCAGGTCTAGATGCCAGTGACATTCCCTTCGTTGCCGTAGGATCGGTAGGTGCTGGGGCTTGGTATGAGGAGCTTCTTCCTGCTGTAGTGGTTTCCGAGTATTGCGGCATGACCGGTGCGGGACTCGTGCGTTGTGAGGCGGCGTGTGCAAGCGGTAGCGCAGCGTTCTTTACAGCTTATTCTACAGTAGCCAGCGGTCACACCGACATCGCTATGGCTCTGGGCGTTGAAAAGATGAGGGAGATCGATACTCCGACGGCGATGGAATGGATTGGTCGCGCGGGCTATTACCTCTGGGAGTTCCACAATTTCGGAGTGACATTCCCGGCTTACTATGCGTTGCACGCGAACGCTCACATGGCCAAGTACGGAACGACAGAAGAGGATTTGGCGTTGGTCGCGGTCAAAAATCACAAGTATGCTTCAATGAACCCGATTGCACATCTTCAGAACAAAATCACGGTTGAAGACGTTTTGAATTCGATGGTCATTGCTTCTCCATTGAAGCTTTATGATTCGTGTCCCTTGACCGATGGAGCTTCTGCGTTGATTCTTGCGTCAGAGGAGAAAGTGAAGGAACTGCATGTTGACTCGCCAGTTTGGGTGGCAGGCATCGGGTATTCTTCTGGAACGGCGAATTTGAGTAAGCGGAAAAGTTATGTGGGTTTGGAGGCGGGTGTTCTGGCTTCTCAGCGAGCTTTCAAGGCTGCGGGCGTGACGGTGGACCAGGTGGATTTTGCGGACGTGCATGACTGTTTCACGATAGCCGAGATCATGGCCTACGAGGATATTGGGTTCTGTGCAAGAGGCGACGGTACCAAACTCCTTCGTGATGGACAGACTGAAATAGGTGGAAAAATTCCCGTCAACATGGACGGTGGGCTCAAGGCGAAGGGTCATCCCATCGGAACCACAGGGTGCTCAATGATTTATGAACTTACGAAACAGTTGAGAGGTGAAGCCGAGAAAGGAAGGCAGGTTCCGTTGAAGAACAACATCGGGCTCGCACACAACGTGGGCGGAACGGGTCACTACTGTTATGTGACCATCTTGCGGAGGTGAAAATGAAATGTCTTCTATGCCAACACTACGGTCAAGAGAGATAAAGATCGTTCAGGAAATCCCGACCAGTAAGACGCTGAAGTTTTACGAAGGTTTGAAGGAAGGAAAAGTGTACGCCACCAAATGCAAAGACTGCGAGAAAGTCTATTTTCCGCCAATGGTGGACTGCCCAGAATGCTTGACGACCGGGTTGGATTGGGTTGAACTCAGCAGCGATGCAGAGATAGAAACGTTCACATACGTGGTGGTCAGACCCACGACCTTCCAACAGTACAAACCCTACACAGTGGCGATAGGCAGACTGAAGGAAGGCGTCAAAGTGCTTGCGTGGCTGACGGGTTTCAAACTGTCAGAAGTCAAAGTAGGAATGAAAGCCAAACTCGTCGCAAAAGCGGCTCCTGAAGGAAACGCCACTTACGAATTCACACGACCATGACAAGCGTCTTCTAGTCGACACCTGCATACGTTAACGTAGCTCTTTGGCTGCCAGTTCTACGGCTTGTCTACTGTTGTACCGTGGTCTCCAACCTGTGTTGAGCAGTTTGTCGATTGATAGTTGCATCGTTTTCACGTCGCCTTTCCAGCCTCTTCCTCCATCCACGCCTCCGGTGAACCTCAAGGCAATTCTCGGACGATTCATTGCTGATGCGACTATCTTTGCTATCTCTTTCACCGTGATGGTGTTTTTGGTACCAATATTGTAGATGTCCACCGTCTGGTTACCCTTAAGAAAACGTTCTGTGACGCGTATTACCGCATTTACGCAGTCTTCTATGTGTATGTAGGATTTTTTCTGCGTGCCGTCGCCCAGAATTTCAAGTTGCCTGGGGTTCGCCCTTATTTTCTTGATGAAATCTACTATGACTCCATGATCCGATTTTCGTCCGATGACGTTTGCGAATCTGAGAACGAGAGCTCTATGGTTGAAGGTGTGCGCGTAGCTTGCGATGAAGGCTTCGCAGGCGAGTTTTGAAGCGCCGTAAGTCGATATGGGAACTAGCGGCGCATAGTCTTCGGGTGTGGGAATCTTTGAGGCTTCACCATAGACCGTTGAGGTTGAAGCAAAAACAATAGTCTTAGGCGTTTTGGCTTTTCGAATGGCCTCGAGCAGGTTGAAGGTGGCCAGGACGTTTTCTTCAAGATGGACTTTCGGGTTGGTTTCGCCTATCTTCACTTCTGGATTAGCTGCAAAATGGAAGATTATATCGCATTCCTGCACGATGTTGCTGAGCTGTGCATCTTCTTTTTTGAGATCCATTTCGACGATTTCAAGACATGAATTGTCTAGCACGCCCTGAAGGTTTTCCTTTCGTCCGCTGGAGAAATTGTCGACAACTGTAACCCTGTAGCCACTGTTCAGCAATCTCTCGACTAGATAGCTTCCAATGAAGCCAGCTCCCCCCGAGACCAGAAAGGGGCAACCCATGCTTTCTTTCTTCATTAGAATGTGTTTACCTCACTTGTCTTTACTCTGAGATTCTAGTACTTATGTTATGCAAAACGCTTATTTGCAGAAACAACTTCATTTGTTCTTAGAGTCACCTTCTCAGCTTCATTGAGGCGAGCGAGTCCTAGTGTTACTGTGAGGTTACTATTCCGTAGATGTGTATGGCTACGGTCAGAAGAAAGAGGATTCCTATGAACAATGCCGTGTTTTTGAGTTTTCTTTGATCTATCAGCAGACTTGTGTTTCCGTCATATGCTGATGCTAGTTGTGCGGTTATGAGGAGGATTATCTCCGTTACTGCGAACCAGAGGCTCAGGTTCCACAAGTCTAGCGGTATCTGCATTTCTCAATCCTCCAGCACGGTGTACTGGATCTGTGTTGTTTCATCTGGGAGTGTTTCTTCTTTTTCTATGGTAACAGATTTTCCAGTTGCTTTGGCTAATACGCAGGCCAAGGCGCTAGACAGAGGGCAGCCTACGGTTTCATGTGTTCTTTCGAGTCTTCTTGTTTCTTCGCACAGAGCCTCGAAGATGTGGTTGTTCATTTCAATGATAACTGTGTTGCCGTCGGTTTGGACAGTCGTGTTCTTTGTTATTTCAAGTTCTTCGAGTAGTTTTGGAAGTTGTTTTTGTAGGTCTTCGAGGCTGGTTTCCGTGAACGGTTTTCTGTTTTCTTTTTCAAGAAGCTTTGACAGTGCGAGTCCAGGTGGAGTTATGAGGAATCCTTTCGGATTCTTGGAATATAGTTGTTGTGGGTTTGTTTCTTTTGATGTCGGTAGAGGCTGATTTGGTTTTGCTGGTATGAATATGAGGCTGGAAGTGTAGTCTTCTAGACGGTTTGGGGGAAGGTATACGCCTTTGAGGCTCGTTTCTGAATTTGTTAGTACTTTCTCTATGTTGACGAGTGTTGAGGAAGATGTGGCGTTCAATAATTCCAGTTTGACATATTTTGTGGGCCGTACGTATAGAAATAGTGCTCCCCAGAAGGTCAATCCCAAACCGATGAAACTCAGGATGTATGAGGAGGAGAAGGCAGATACCAACAGGGCGACTAGCCCCAAACCCAGCATTAGATATGGGACTGCGTTGTAGATGGTGATTCGGATAATCATTTTCCTATACCAGTTCTCAATTCTGTTGTGCATACTGAGGGCTCTGTTTCATGCCAATGCTTGTCGAGGTATTTTAGAATGACGACAGCTGGCGTCATCCTTGTCTGGAATGAGTTATGTTCTAGGGTTTAGAATTGGATTTTAGCGCGCGCATCAGCCCAGCAAGTGCCAGGAGATGGATTAGCGGTTGTGCAGCTTTTCCCCATTCAATCAGACAGCCTTGACATTATAGCTAAAATCCAGTTATTTCCGTTTGTTCGTCAGTTCCTTGAGGAAACTTTGTTTCTGTCCCTGAAGGAAAGCTTCTGGCGCCTACTTTTGTGGCCACTTTTGCAGCAAGCCAATTGGCAAGTCTCCCTGTTGAAAAGAGAGGTAGACCTTTGACTATTCCGTAAATCAATCCAGCGGCAAATGCGTCTCCAGCGCCTGTAGAATCTACGCACTCTACGTCGAAACCTGGTATCTTGAGGATTTCTCCTTTGTTGATCAAGACACAACCAGCTTTACCGCATTTCATGGCTGTTAATGACGCTTTGTTTCTTAAGGTTCTGATGATTTTGTCCATATTTGTCATTTTGGTGATTTCTGAGGCTTCGTCAAGATTTGGCAAGAAGACGTCGCAGAGGTTCAGTACTCTTGCAAAAAGATGCGGTTCTGATCGGATGAGATTATGGGCGCCCGGGTTAAAGACTATTCTTGTTTTATGTTCTTTCGCCGTTTTAGCGGCTTTCAAGATGGCAGTTCGCTGTGGTTCATTAGCAAGAGAATAACCTGAGAAATAGAGGTATTCGGATCTCCTGATCAGGTCGACTGCGTGTTCAACATCATGTTCCGACAGTGTGTCGTTTGCCCCCCTAAAAACACAAAATGATCTCTCGCCGTCTCTCTCTACCCCTACTAGCGCAAGGCCTGTGAAGAGCCCGTCCTCATAGAAAATCCTAGTTGTCACACCTTTGGTTTTCAAGTCCTCATCGTAAAGTCTGCCCCAACAGTCGTTACCCGCCTTACCGATGAAAGCGGTTTTCCCTCCTAGAAGTGCTAGTCCAGACGCCACGTTCCCGGTTCCGCCGAAGTCAATCTTGGCAAAATCACAATAAAAAGTACCTCCTTTGAGGAAGTGGACAGGGCTTGCAAAGTTACCAACATAAACGTCAAACATAACGTCTCCTATTGCAACGCAATCGAATCGACAGCTTTTGATCATACTTGCAGGATCACCTTGTTGACTTATAATAGCGTCGCGATAAAGAATCGCAGCTTAGCCTATGCCAGATTCAATGTGAAAGTACTTCTCCATAGGTTTGCCTTGTCCACCTCAAGTGACATCAAGACCAGATTGATATTGTGTTTTGAAGATGTGAAGCTTCTACGTGAGAGTCTACGAACCAGGTCTTACGTACGCGAAGTTCACCGATCTTGAATTGTCATAGACTCGATTTAGCTGGTTGCTACTGAGTAGCTCTGTGAGTTGTGTTGAGTTCAACTGCAATTCATTGGAGCTTACAGACGCAAATCCAAGGTAATCGGGAAGGTACGAAAGAAAAAGGAAATAGTCAGTCTTGTCGCTTTCCAGAAGTGAAACTATTTCAGACGTGTTTGCTCCCCGCGGCTCTAGGCAGGTTCGCTTTGCAATCAAAGAAAGACTATATCCTCTCCTATCAGATGCAAACAAGGCGCCTGCATTAGTGTAGCTCTGAACCCAGTCAGCAAAATGGAAGTCAGATGGTTCGTAGAAGGCAGTGACATGGGTAAAAGCAAAGATGTATTCATCTCGGCCGAGTTTTCCTGTCGGAGAATACAATAGTGGAGACTGGAGAGTCTCCAGAAGGAACAATGTTAGAAACATTACCGAGAAAATCTTTCCAATGTTGTTTCTCTTGGAAATATAGAAGACTGTAGTAGCAATGAAAAAGGCAAATCCAAGCAAGGCTACGTGCATAACTCGATCAAGGTCAAAAAGCAAACTCAGGGTAGGCAGAGCTGCAAACGCTAGTGCCATGGCTAGCAGGGATGCCCCAGTAACCACAAAAGAGAAAGCTCTTCCGTTCCTGCATATTTTCACTGCCAGAACTGTACCTATCAATGCGAAAATCCTTTCTATCCATTGAACAACAGTGTGAAAGGGGCCCAGGGACGACGCAACAACATGTTGCTGGAAAAAGCTCAGTCTGGATGGCACGAGGCCCAAGAATGCCTTGAAAGATTCGGCGAGCCCTCCTAGATTAGTAACAAATATGGGATAGGCGACAAAAAGCAGCCAAAAGAATCCAACTATCGCTGAGTACAGAACTAGATGTCCTGTGATCGCTGCATTCTCTGCTCTATCTGTTGAGAAAGTCAAACGCATCCTCCTCAAGATACTGACGAAGTGACGATTTTCGAGTAGTTTCCTAGATGTAAACAAGACGACCATGACTAGTATCGTGAAGTACTCCATGCTGTAATGGGACATAGGCACAAGTGTCAACGCTACCAGACAAAGCAGTAGGTTCTTTGTTCCTCCTTTCAGAATGCAATAAATTGCAAGATATAGAAAGAGTAAGGCAATATCCTCGCGAAGAACCGTAGGAAACTTGCCCAAGTAGAAAGATGAAAAGACTAAGACAATGCAGGATAAGGCTGCAACCCGATGATTGAAGCAGATTTTGATTATCAAATATCCCAAAGACACACATAAGACTGAAACAACAGCTATCATAACCCACATTGTCAACCTAGTTGACAAACCGAGGATTTGGGAGATTACAGCAGGAACAATGGTAATACTTGTTGTCGCAAAGTATCTGTGAAAAACTTGGTCTGGCCCTTTATAGAAATACCGATCTAACCATATTCGACTTCCAAAGGATCTCTGTGGCTCCCACCTTCCAAGCTTCGCGGTCTCATCAGCAACGAAGAATTCACCAACTAGATCTGTTCCGTAGAAATAGAATCTGAAAAATGGCAGACTCGCTATGACGAATGCCGAGACAACCAACGCGACAAGTATTATCTTCCTGTTTCCATCCAGTGCCCAAAGGGAAAAAATTGCGAGGGGGCTCACGATTGCACATGCCCAGAAGACCACGTCACTGAGAGCTTGCTGATCAGATTGGCCGATTGTGTAAATATAGAAAGCCAAGAGCGCCAGACTTCCGACGACTAGAGTAAGCAAAGACCATTCGACGGCTTTCCGAGAATTGTGCACAGAGAATCCTCCGTTGTTTTGAGATAGTAAGCTTTATCTAGATTGTTCTATATTGAATATTACGATATGATAGCTTGACACAAGCCAACTGATTGAGCATCACGGTATGGCAAGAGACAAGCCATGTTGACATTTAGACGAAAATTGGCCATAATTGCATGCACCATGTTGATAGTATGCCCTACTACATTGGCGATCAAAACGAATACGATCTTCTTGCGTGGGACGATAACTTATCCTTCTGCTCTTGCGAAACTTCAAGTTGAAAAGGGTGTTATACGAAGCACAACTGGGCCCTTATTCCTGATTGGTTGCAATGTTCGCGGTCAGGCCTACAACCCCCGTACTGATGGAAAATACGATGATTGGTACACATATAGATATAGTGACGCCCAGAACATTGAATCATATGGATTCAATACTATCCGGCTCACGATGTATTGGGAGGAAATTGAACTTAGCAATAGTCCAAGCGATTTCTTGTACAATGACACTTATGTAGAACTAGTGCGGAAGACTGTTGAAGCGTATAATGAAAAAGACATATATGTGATTCTTGATCTCCACCAACACTCAGACGCAGATGAGCTGCAGAAATTCGTCACGATGTCGGGTAATGACGCAGACTACGCCGATGCTTTTTATTCGGATATTTCAAATACGAGTGCCCGGGAGCACCTAAGGCAACTCTGGCTCAGAATTTCCCAAACATTCAAGTACTGCAAAGGTGTTGCAGGCTATGATATTCTGAACGAACCTCATCGTGAAAATGGATCTTTAAGCCCTCAAGAAGTGGCAGACTTGTGGTTTGACATTTCGGATTATGTCGTAAGTGCTTTAAGAACTGAAGGGGATAGTCATGTAGTCTTTATTGAGTTCTGTCCAGCGGCACGACACACAAATTACATGAGTAGAAAGCTGAACGATTCGAACGTTGTCTATGAGCCACATTTCTATTATGGCATAAATACCTCAGACCTCAGTGTGCTAAACAACGACTATTCTTGGTTGAAAGAACAGTTTGACGCGAACGTAAATGCTAAGATGTTGGATTTTGGTGTACCATTCATTATGGGAGAACAAGGTTTCGGAGGCAACCAACTGACGAATGACCAATCTATATGGTTGGAAAATGCAATAGCGATTTCCAAAAGTAATCCATTGATGCAAGGATGGCTCTACTGGTGCTACATCGCCTATGATGGTATTCCCCAAGGCAGGGGCGGCAAGATATCCTAATTGAGAAAACGCGCCAATATCAGCTCCCTCTAGAAACCAGCTAGGGCTCGCGTTATGCGAAAGACATCAGTCAAGTGAAGCGTGCGCGCTGCATTTCGTGCAATACTCTTTGTGTCCTTCATATCTGAATACACGATTAGGGCACCTTCTTCATCATCCAAGTAGCCATGCATACCCTTGGTTTTGGACGACTTTAATGATTGGAAGAAATTTGGAAATATCATACAACCTCTGTCAAGCCAAAACCAAAGATTCCCATAACCGTTATGTTTAAAATCAATGTGATATCTCTTTTTTTCTTCTTCAGATACTATGTGACCATTAGGAATACGTAAAAGCATTTCCTCAATCAGATTTTTGGCTTTGTCATTTGAAAACCAAAATCGAGCAATCGTAGAATCTAGGAAGTAGATATAATCCTTTGGGACTTTCAGAGGCAGGCTTTTCAGCTGTTTTTCGATATCAACAATACTTCTGACATCAAACATTCCATGATCACTTGCAATTATCAGGTTACACTTCAGTCCTTTTCGCCTGATGGATCCATATATCTTGAACAACCACAAGTCTATTTCTTTCAAGAACTCTGAAAAGAAATCAGGGTGAGGTCCATAATGATGTCCTAATCCATCCAATTCTCCAATATGTGCTATGTAGAAATCAAACGGATTCTTGCTCTCTATGGACTCGATGACTGGACCAAAAATAGACCCGCATCGTCTTGATCCTATGTATCCGTAAATCATGCTCTGCTGAAAACAAGTATGTTGTGAAGCACGACAGATGGATGCTAAGTCTGGTAGATTTTTCGGCAGGGTCGCACTAATGTCTTCAAAGTAAGGAAGAATGTCAAGCGGAATGAAAGCAGGGTCCTGATAGGCTCTTCGTGCAATATGACTTGACACTTTCCTAATTCCTACCTTTATAGGATAATAAGCTCTAGACCTTCGCAGTGGCTTCAATAATCGTAGAGGTCGAGTCCATGCGAATGGTGAGCTGTTCGGCGAATAGCGATACCACGTGAAAAAGTCAGTTTTGTCTGGAAATTCCCCAGTCATCATCGCAGCTTCTTGAGTGAACCCCGGAACAGTTCTGATTCTACCAAAGAAGCCTTCTCCCGTTAGCCTGTAGAGGAACGGGGTCCTTTCTTTGCTGATATAGTCGTGAAGACATGCGTCTAGGTATATGAGCAGTGTAATGGTATTCATTCTTACTACCTTCACGTCGACGAGCGCGCGCATTGAGTTTGTTTAACCAGCAAATAGAGATTCACAGAGTCATTTATTGTCTGACCAAGGTCCATGCTTGAAATACGGAATCACGGACTGATCGCCATTTTTTCTTTAGATCGGTATTGGAGTCCACTTTACTGGACACGGGGAGGATGCCTTTGACTAGTGTCAAGGCTTTGTCAAGAAATTCCTCGTTGATGTACCCGTCTTGCTGCAATGAGAGTGCCACACAGAAAATGGAGGCACGCACGATATCGGAACAAGATGGTTTGATTCGATTCAATCCTTTCAGAGAGTCGTGTTTCGAGATAGCATTCCAATTGAACTTTGTAAAGCCTATAAAGTCTGGTTTACTCGAGTTTAAGAAAAGGTCTATGAATTTGTCACTTCTCGCGGACAGACTTCCATTAGTACTACGCCCTGTTCGCATCATGTAGTAGATCAATGTCTGTATAACATGCCTTTTGGCATCGAACCAAAGATCCACTGGTTCGGGGTACATTCCAAGCCTCGGTTTGAGTTTGAAATGCGATGCCTTCAAATAGTCTGTTTCAAGTGAGGAATCCAACTTAAGCAATTTGTCAAAATCGCTTCTAAAGCATTGCTGCAGTCTCCGCAGTCTCTCTTCATAACTGAAATGGTATCGATGGTTCAGTAACAATAAACTCTCACCACATGATAGCACAGTCTTGATAGATTGAAAAAGCAGATGCAGGCGCTGTTCTTTCTCGATATGTGATTCTCGCATGAACTGAAGATCAAAAACCTTCAACAAGCCCATGAGTCTGTTGAACATAAGACTGTACCCCTCGCCAACATCAATTGCATGACCTCCGCCAATGGGTATCATGTTCAAAACTCTCGAATCCCCAAAGATCAGCCTACTGCCAAATTTGACTTCATATGAGTAGATTCTGTTTCTGAAAAACGACAACAACGGTTTCCAAAGAATACTAACTTCGACATGATATTGGACCTTGAATTCTCTTTCAAGAGGTCTTAACCAGGAAAAATCTTGGTGAAAATGAGGAAATGAGGAGATTACCAGAATGTCATAGTCGCCAAGCGGGATTATGTTGTCTCCCTCAACGAGTACGCTTCCTTCTCCTCTAGCGTAGCCTCCTGTGAGGAAAAGTGCGACGATGTTCTTGACTTCCCTTACCACTCCGCTTGCTATTCTTTTTACTTGCTGGCCTACAAGGCGATCAACCAGCGGATCATTCTGAACGGTATAATGCCGGCACGGAGAGTTGTCGCGAATCATATTCTCATCTGTTAGCTAAAGCCAAAATTGGCGGAAAAGACTCTTCTTCCTTCTACAACGCACTCGTAGATCCTCTCTAGTTTCGCTGTTACCTTCTCGGCAGAGTGCGTGTTGATTATCCATTGCCTGTTTGACCGCCCAATATTATTGTTTCCTACGTTTGTCCGAATCAGTTCCGCGATTTCTTTGGTCTCTTTCGAACTGAGTATTGGACAAGGAGTATCATAGAAGCTATCATATTCCCTATTCCAATATGCGATCACAGGTTTGCCACACGACATCACCTCCAGTTCAGAATGCCCAAAAGCCCCCATCAGAAACTGCCCGACTATCAAGGGGTACCGGTTTATAAATTCGGGCCGTTCACTTGGCGGTATTCTAGGCAGTAACCGTACATTGGGAGGCTTAATTGATTTGTAGTATGCCCTATCATCTCCAGAGAATATGACATCAAATTTGTACTCACTTAGGAGCTTTGCCACGTGAAAAACTGTGTCAATTCCCTTTATTCTTTCTAATTTGGCCCAGATAAGTATTCTATCTTTGTATTCTTTCGTGTCAATAGGTCGATACTCGTCAGTCTTAATGGGATGCTCAAGAAAAATCTTTGGAATTTTAAGATAATTCATTTGTTTAAAGAGATAAAGATTCGTAAGAACCAAAGCATCGCAAGTGAAGGCTCTGTGCAACTTGAGAAAGCAAAATGAGAAAAAAGATTTGGCAAGCCCAGAATCGTTCCTCCCACAACTTAAGCACTCTGACAGGGAAGAAAGAGGAGACTCACATATTCCCCCTTGAAATAACGAAGAAGATCTATGTGGACAAGTGAATCCGTAATCATGAAAAGTGACGCACAAAGGGATTTTTGAAGCTTCCTCGGTTCCCAAGATGGAATAGAGCATCCAGCCATGAGAATGTATTATATCTGGCCTCTCCGACCTGATTATGTCTCTCAGGGTTCCTGCTAGAAGCCAATCTTTCGTCGGAGGATGAAATTTCCTTTCAGGATTATGATATAGCTTTGGAATTCTTTGAAAAACACCTTTGGTTCTGTAAACCTTCACGCCATTCTCTTTTGCCACAAAGGGAAGAAGGTCGTGATTTATAGTACAAACCACTATGTCGTGGCCTTTGTTCTTGAGCCCTTCGCAAAGTATTTGCACCTCCGCTTCTTGTCCGCCGATTAGTGGCGGATACACATCTGAAACCATCATTATCTTCAAGATTCAGCACGTTCACCTAGGATGTTTATTGCCATCTGAAGTTAGAACCTCTTGATATATCCTGATCAACCTAGCGACTACATCTTCCCATGATGCGGGATTGTAGTTATGTGTTCTTTGACCGTAAGTGCCAGAGAGCAGGGATTCTATCTTTGAAGCAACCTCGCGGGGATCATCGGGGTTTGCGACGCCTAATGCGAGATTCTGTCGGACGTAATCCGCTAATGCACTATTATCAGACACTATTACAGGAGTTCTAGCACATAAAGACTCAGAAACTACGATGGACTGACTTTCGTAGTCACTCAAGAGAACAAGAGCTAGACTTTCCTTCAGCAAAGACCGATATTCTCTTTGCGGAAGCCAGCTCACAAAATGAACATAATCGTGCAGACCTAAAAGCTCAGATTCTCTTTGGAGGCTAGATTTGTACGGTCCATTTCCCACAATGCAGAGGTCAATTTTGATGTCTGGGTGCAACACTTTGAACGATTTGAACCCTCTCAATACTCTATGATGCCCTTTGTATTTTTCCAATCTCCCCACAGACAACAAAGAATAGGAACCGGTCTTGCGACAGGGAGTGCCTCGAAATTCTTCACAATCTACCCCATTGGGTACAAATGCAAACTTCTCTTTAGGCAGCCGCAAGACCCTTTGAAAATGCTGAAGTTCGAATTCTGACACGCATATGATCCGGTCGACATTCTGCATGATTTTGCTCATGATCATGTTATACGGAATCCGCAAAGCTTTCCTGAATTCTGACGAAGATCCGCCACTATGCAAAGTGAACAGACATTTTTGTCTCCTATTTTTCAGCAAGATTGTAAGAAAAGGTGTGAGGTCGTCATAGCCGTGGATATGAACTATATCTGCACAAACTTTTCTCACTGCCCCACAAAGGGTAAATGACAGATTGTAAGAGTCATGTGGGGCTATGCAACCAAACCTCCGTATTCTGACCCCATTTAGTTCTTCTTCAACAGGAAGATCTCTGATCGTGTTAGTTACAAACACTGTGACATCATGCTTGCCTGCAAGCCTTTCAGCGATGTTTCTAACGTGAGTAGCGACACCACCGATTCGCGGATAGTATTTGGGGCAGACGCAAAGAATCCTCATTCGCGATCCTCCTCACAAGTTAATGTGGCCGGAAACATGAGTAGTTAGTCCAGGCTCGGCAATCAATTCCAGAACTGGTAACCTGGGCATTCTAAAAACTGCCAGTTGAATCTTAACGCACGCTAACTGGTTCGTAGCCACGTTTAACTGTTGCATTTCACGATTAACCTCAAAAGCAAATGTCGCAGGATGATTAGGAGATCATCATCAGTCTTCTCTCAGCTGCACGACATAGCTTGGAATCATTTCAGTTGCCCACAGATAGATTCAAGCAAGACGACGGCTTCGCGACCCTGTTCGGCTGTTGTAGGCGGTTCAGTGTTCTCCGTCAGGCTCTGGATGAATCTGGAAATGAACATGTAGTGAGCACTTGCCTTGCCTCTAGATGCTTTGAAGAATGTTGAAGCTGTGGTGCCAAGCACTTTCAGAAACTGAGAACTTAGGGCCAGGTTGCTCATCCCGACAGATAATGCTGAACGGGTATGTGGCTTGAAAGTTATGACGGTCCTTCCCCACAAGTCTGCTCTCAAAGCCATCTTGGAACCAAGAATGTCTATTGTGTCTCCGTGAATGTACGAGTTGCAGGAGGCAAGAACATTCCCAAGACCATTTCTTCCCTCTAGAAGCACTCTGAGCTCATCATTTTTCATCCACTCTGATCTGCCTAGTTTCCTGCCTAGAACATGGACAGGCTTGACGTCTTCTAGAAAGTATTGACTTAGATAAACTGGATGTGGAATGATCTCATAGAATATTCCGCCCGGCAGTTTGTGGCACCAATGATCTTTGTTCGTGCAAAGCTCACTTTCTCTGCTCTCGAAGGTTCTGAGTTCAATGTGGAGTATGTCTCCAAGGGCTCCAGACTTGGCGAGCTCCTTTGCTTTTGTGACTGCGGGATTGTATAAGTTCTGATGAACCACACATAGTCGAACATTGTTCTTTTTTGAAGCGAGAAGCATTGTGTCTGCTTCTTGCACACTTGCGGCCATGGGTTTTTCAACGAGAACATGACAACCATTGTTCATTGCCTCAACAGACAGTGACAAGTGAGTAAATGGTGGAGTGCAGATGTCCACTACGTTGGGTTCTTCCTTTGAAAGCATACTTTCAAGATCACCGAAGACATTTTTTATGCCAAACTTCGAGGCAGCTTCTTTCGCGATGTCCATTCTGCTGTCGCAGATAGCTACTACCTGAACGTTTTTGAGACTGCGCAGAACAGGAAGATGTGATTCAACTGCGATTCCTCCTGCTCCAACCACTCCTACTTTCAAGGTAATCTGTTTTTTGCCTCCTTCAAATTACTTTAATAATTACGGGTTTTCTTATTTCGCTTATCTTCTCCCAAGTTGACTTTTCCTTCCCTTTCGCTTCCATAGCCATCGCCACGAGCATGATCCAGTTGTTCACAAAATACGTAACAAACAGTTGTCTAACCTTACTGACCAAAAGAACTGCGAAGATCAGTAGGAGCCAAGGATATCTCAAAAACATTGGTACTGAAAGACCAATGAGTGGAAGCAAGATTATTGGATTCATTACGTAAATGAAGGTTTCAAATGGCAGTATCAACCTGTGAAGCGGCGTCTTTTCCTTGAATATCAAATGCTTGTACTTCCAAAGCGCCTGAAAAACGTGTCTACCTCTTCTGACCTTCTGATGGAACTTCTCCTTCCAAGTGTAAGGCGTCTGCTCTATGAAGTAAGCATCCTCTGCCGTTATTGCCCTGTAGCCTTCTTCTGCCAATCTCAGAGCTAAAGGCACGTCATCTCCACCTATCTCCTCGTCAAATCCAGTATTGACGATCAGTCTCTTCTTGACAAGCATCAACTCACCTTCGTAGAGAACAGTGCTGTACAGCTTAGATTCCCCTATTCTGAGCCATGCGTAGAATTCCCTGTATGTCCTCTCAGTCTTTACAGAGTTGGTTTCTTTGGCCGAGGTTATTATGTGAAGACCTGCGACGGAACCCACTTTCGGGTCATTTATGTATTGCAGGGCTTTTCGAAGAGAGTCGCGTAGCAAGAGGCAATCCGCATCTGTCTTGACGATTATTTCTCCATGAACATGTCTAAGCCCTTCATTGAGAGCATTGACCATTCCTTTTCTTTCCTTTTGGCATATGACTTGTCCCTCCATTTCGGGATGTTTTTGCAACCATTCTTTGACCAGACTGACAGTTCTGTCCTTCGAAACACTATCCACTACTACAAGCTCCATTTTTTCCTTAGGATAGTCCAATTCTGCAACATTGTCCAATTTTCGTGTGATGATGCCTTCTTCCTCAAAAACAGGAATGAGGATTGAGACACTTGGCTCATATTTGGGGTCCAGCCGTATGTTCCATGGCTTTTTCTTAGCTATCCATCTCATGTACAGTATGTAAGCGCCAAAAGGAACGATGTTGATTCCTAACACGGTCAGCCACAGGACTTCAAGAAGCATTCTGTTCTTCAACCTCTGCTGCTATTTTTGCTGGTGTCGTTATCCACTGGTCGATGTCAGACGAAATGTAACCGAGAAAATCCTCGTAGATGGAGATATTCTCGGAGTCGAAGAGTCCATATTCAGGATGTGACAGCAGAACGCTGCATCCACCAATTTCCTTGATAATGGTCATGAATGAAAGCCATTCTGAAAGTGTTTCTTTCGCGGTGAGGCCTAGAACGTAAAGCAACTGATGGTCTTGGACTGTGCTGACGGGTATCTCGACAAGATTATTCAGGACCAATGGAAAGACAGTTCCTGTTCCAAACGGGCCCATTGTCTGCGGGTGTTTGGGCTCCCACGTTGGAACAGAAGTATCATAGGAATAGTCTGCCTTTTTCAACTGTTCAAAGATTGTTGAATTGTGTTGGAGGAGCGGGGACCTGAAACCTTTTACAGAGGAACCTAGAACCTCTTCGAGTAACTGCTTGGCCTCGTAAAGTAATTGGAAGAGTTTCTTGCTGGGCAGGTTGATCAAGTTTCCGCTGTGTCGGGCTCCATGCACTCCAACCTCGCCATAGTTCGCAAGGTCTCTGACCGTTGCGGAATCCAACGAATAATGCTTTGTAGGGACGTACCATGCTGACTCAATACAGTATCTTTCTTCCAGCTTCTTGATGGGTCTGGCTCGAGCCAGGCCTTGTTTAGTGTCCACGTCATGCGTGACAATGCAGCAGCTTTTCTTTCCTTTCCAAGTCTTCCGTGGCAACCTCATTCCCGAGATTCTCTCGACGGCATTTGCGAGGATGAATCTCAATGCATCGAGAGGGAGTTTGTCGCAATAGTGCAAGTTTCTTTCGTCTCTTTTTCCCCTCATAACGAGGTCCCTGATTCTTTTAGGCGCGACGTCATATCTGATGGGAAGGCTCGTCAACAAACGGTACAGGGCAGAGGATTTGGCGTTCAGCACCGGGTCAACAATTCTCCTGTATTCTTTCACCACGTCCAACTTCAGAAGCGATGATTCCTCACTCAAAATGAATTCTGCGGACGAGTCTTCTTTGATCGATGCTGAGGGTCTTACATAGTCGTAATGAATTTCTGGCAGAACAGTGAGAGCAGTCTGCTTTGAAACAGGAACTTGAACGCGCGCGCTAAGAAACCTGCGTTCGAGGGTCAGTTTCCGTTTTCGAAGCATATCATGGAAAGCGGGTTTCTCATTTGGCACGACTATGTCTTTGTTGACTGTTGCTTCTTCACAGTCGTACGCAATCACAATTTCTGCTTGATTTGGACTTCTAAACGAGATGTACCATGGCGAGAGCAGCTCCTTAAGAACCCTTGCGTCAGAAGCCTTAGCTTGAATGCCTATTCTCAAAGGTGAACACACGCAATCTCAGTCTCTGATACCCAGTTTCAAGTACACTAGTGGCCCAGTTATCTTCCACCAGTCCCGAAAAGGCGAGATCTTTGAGTACCCGCCCTTGTGCCTGTGCGAATAAATCTTCGAAACCGGAACCTCTTTCGTCCTATAGCCCAAGGTTAGCGCTTTGTAATGAATGTAGTATTCCAGCTGGTAATTGCTAAGCCATTCCTGCCATATGTTGATACCCTTGTCCAAAAAAATCTTCAACCTGTAAGCCCTGAACCCATTAGTAACGTCGGTGCACCGTATGTTGGTGCACAGAGTCCAGATAAATGGATAAAGTCGACTGAAGACTCCGCGCAGGAAAGGATTCTTGACTCTTTTTCCCCCTGGTAGAAACCTTGAACCTTGCACGTAATCAAAACCTTCTTCTATAATCGGGGTCAACAGTCTAGGTATTTCTTCGGGGTCATCTTTGTTGTTGCCAGCCATTATGACGGCTACGCCGTAATGGTTGGCTAGTCCGTATTCGATTCCTTCTCTTATGGCGTGGCCTATTCCTTTTCTTTCTTCGTTTGCGATCATAAATACTGGCGTTTCTATTTTGGCCGCGGCTTTATTGATTTCCTTCAAATCATCTTCTTCAGGACAATCTACTACGAGGCATATCCCGTCAACATATCCGTCTCTGAATTTTCCCAGAACTGTTACTGCGTTGACTATGTCTCTGTAGACAGGAATTATGGCAATTTTCTTCAACGTAAAGCCATTCCTCATCTATCTATTCTGCTTGCTCAGCATCTCTGTCGCTGGATTTCCCGCAACAACAGCTTTGTCTGGAACATTCTCTGTTACTACCGATCCTGCCCCTACCAATGCTCCTTCTCCGATGGTCACTCCAGCCAGGATGGTGCTATTTGCTCCGATCGAAGCCCCCCTCTTCACTGTCGTTCGAAGCAGTTTCCATTCGCCTTTGACTCGGGGATACTTGTCGTTCGTAAAACAGACACTAGGCCCGATGAAAACGTCGTCTTCAACCGTAACGCCCGTGGGAATAAACACGAACGGTCTCACTTTGCAGTTGTCGCCTATGATGACGTCTTCTTCAATGTAAACGTAGGCGTCGATCTTGCAGTTACGTCCAATCTTGCACTTGTACAAGTTAACGTGGTCATGGACAACCGTGCCTTCTCCGATTTCAGCTTGCTTGATGACTGAATACTTGGGCTCTCTTCTCAAAGCTATTCCTTCGCGCTGGATTCGATTGTCTTGTTCTCTTCGAGTGAGCGTTTGAGGGCTTCTAATACTGCAGTGTTTGTGGCTCCGATGTTGCCCGGATTACTGGAGTTTTGTCCGCTCATGACGCTGTGCGCGAAATGGTCGACTTCATCGAGGATTGTGTTGTTTCTCACAACGTCTAGGCTGAAGGTTTCTCCGTCTCCATTCTCATGTATCTGGATGGATTGGTCCAGACAATCAATCATTGCTGCCCTTTCTGACCCGATCACGTCAAGCCGCCTGACCTTTCCAGGCTGCAGCCAACTCAACTCCACGTGCGCGATTAGGTCTGTGTCAAACTCTAACGTGAAGTATGCCAGCTCTTCAAGCAGTTTTCTTCGGTATGCCCTTGCTTTGCAAGTGACCTTCGCGGGCCACTTCTTTAGAATATAGTTCAATATGTCAACCGGATGCGGCCCCAAATCAAAGATAATGTCTCTGCCCAGAGGTGAGGACATGAGAGTTGTCCATTGAAGTTTCAGATAGTATAAAGTCCCAAAGTAGTTTTGGGCCACGAGATCCCTTACAGTTCTTAAGGCGTTGTTGAACCTGAAAATGTGGCCCACTTGAAGGATCAAGCCTTTGTGTTCTGCAAGGCCAACGAGTTCCCAAGCATGCCTTGCACACATGGCCATGGGCTTCTCTAACAGCACATGCTTGCCTGCCATCAATGCTTGCTTACAAATCTCATGGTGCGTCTCATTAGGCGTACAGATGTGTACCGCATCGACACTGCCTGAATTGAAAGCTTCTTCGCAGCTCAGGCTCAGCTTCTTTTCTGGGATGCCATACTCCTTCTGGCAGTGTGTTAAGTTTTCATTTTTTATATCACAAACCATCGCCAGGCCGACTTTGGCATCGTCCTTGGCAAGCTGAAGGTATTCATTTATCACCTTCTTTCCCCAGTAACCAGCACCTATGACTGCAACGTTGAAAGTGTCATCCAAGGCGCAGTATCCCCCTTGATTTGAGAGGACCAGAATTCATCAGTTCCTGAGGCGCCACACCATACATATGAGTCATACCTTCACCAGTTCTCGAAAAACTCGTGAATCTGGTCACAGACAAAGCGAACCTCATTTTCTGCGAGATCAGGGTACATCGGGATACTAAGGCACGTTCTGCATAGTTCTTCAGTGTTTGGAAAAGCTCCTTCTTTGAACCCGAACATTTCTTGATAAATCGGTTGCAAATGAATGGGCAAGGTATAATGAACGCCGCATTCGATTTCTTTTGATTCTAGCCATTGCTTTAAGCCATCGCGCATGCTTGTTCTTACAACATAAAGATGGTAGACTGGACGAGTAGATTCATCTCCTGCAGGAGGAAGATGTAGCCCTTTAACATCGGAAAGTAAACGATCATACGTTTCTGCGTTTCTTCTTCTCTTATCATTCCACGCGTCAAGATGCTTAAGCTGAACCCGGCCAATCGCCGCATTAACAGTGTTCAAGCGTGCAGTGTAGCCTATCGCATCATGAACATACTTGCTTTGCCTACCGCAGTCTCTTAGTTTGGCGGCCTTGCTCGCAATCTTCTTGTCATTCGTGACAAGCATGCCACCATCACCACCCACAGTCATATTTTTCGAGGGATAGAAACTGAAGCAAGCAACGTCGCCCAAACTTCCAACTCTTCGATTCTTGTAGAATGCACCATGGGCCTGACACGCGTCCTCCACAACTGCTATTCCCTTTTTCCCAGCCACCTCTTTCATCGAGTCAACCTCAGCTGGAAAACCGTAAAGGTGAACTGGAATTACAGCTCGAGTCCCAATTTCAACAGCAGCTTCCAACCTTTCAGGATCAAGGTTGTATGTTTCCAAGTCAATGTCTGCAAACTTGGGCACGCCGCCAGAATGAAGAACAGAGTTGGCGGTTGCAACAAACGAAGCGGGAGTAGTGATTACAGAATCTCCATGTTCAATGTTCAGGGCTATCAATGCAATCATCAATGCAGCGGTTCCAGAACTTGTTGAAACCGCAAAATCAACTGTACAGTATTTTGCAAACTCTTCCTCAAACTTCAGGACGCTCTCTCCCAAGACAAACCTTTCATTCCACATAGCGTCAACTGCAGCTTTCTCCATTTCCTTCGTGAATGAAGGCCTCGCAAGAGGAATCCTCGAAACATGCATATCCTCGGACTACTCCATCTTAGCATACTTTGGCGGAGGCTCGTTCATGCAAACTCAACTCACTGTCGGACACCTGAGCAAAAGAAAGTTCATCTTCCTCCAAAGCCCCAGCTATCTGATCCCTCTCTGAAGAGAGCGGAGAAGAATCAATAGCTATCCACTGCCTCTCCTTTCCACCCAGCCCCCTTTCTTGTGTCTACAAAAGAAACGTATCGCGCTCCAAATAAGTCTAACTGAAACACTATTCTATACGAATATACATTCGATTCACCATGTATACTACAGAAATTTAGAGAACAATACACCAAACACCCAGACTAACATGACGTCAACGAATGAGCATCAGAACACCAACACAAAACAAGACCAAAAGCGTTTCAAACAATACACTCGTTCCCCAAACAACGTGCGCCAATTAATATCGGTGATAAACGGGGCTTACGTAAGCGCTAAGGATAGGCGTTCGTGGGAGCAAACATTGAATAGCTACGTACTGATTGGCAGCGTTGTTGCTGTTAGCGCGGGCACACTGCTAATCACGATACCTATCTGTTGCAAGTTGGTTTTAAACCGTTTTGGTTGAAGGAAAACCATATAAATCACCATACTGCTGTTGAATTGCACAAACGGAGAGTATATAGAGTGCCAAAATGGGGATACTCGATAGCGGAAGAAAGGTTGGATCCCGAGAAAAGCGTGAAGGCTAGCGCACGCGAGATCAGGGTATCCCATAAAGCAGCCATAGAAGTGTGCAGAGCAATCAAGGGTATGATGCTAATTCAGGCCAAGCAGTATCTTAAGGATGTTATGGCCAAGAAGAAACCCGTTCCGTTCAAACGTTTCAAGAAAAAGGTGGGTCACAGACGCGGTTTGGATCATGCGTGTGCGGGCAGATATCCGGTGAAAGCCTCGAAGTACATTCTTAAATTGCTTGAAGGCGCTGAAGCCAACGCCGAGAACAAGGGTTTGGACATCGACCGAATGCGCATCGTTCATGCCGCCTCACAAAAGGGCATGCAGAACAAGCGTTATCAACCCAGAGCTCAGGGAAGAGCAACCCCCAGTATTGACATCATGACCCACGTAGAAGTGGCCCTTGAGGAGCTTGGCGAGAAAGGGGAAGTCGCGTAATGTCAGTAGTCAAACACTTTATGACAGAATCCATCAAACGAACCGAAATTGATGAATACCTGCAGAAAAAACTTGACAGAGCCGGTTACGGCGGGGTAAACATTTCCAAAACGCCGTTGGGAACGCACATACTCATCTACGCGATGCGTCCCGGCATCGTCATCGGACGCGGCGGAGAAACGATAAGAGAACTCGCAGCCTTTTTGGGAGAAAAATTCGGCGTTTCAAACCCGCAGATCTCTGTTTCTGAAATCGAAGTTCCCGAATTGAACGCTCACGTCGTCGCCTCACGCGTCGCCTCCGCCCTGCAACGCGGCGTGCACTTCAGACGCGCAGGCTATTGGTCTCTAAATCAAGTCATGGAAGCAGGCGCTCTAGGCTGTGAAATAGTCATCAGCGGAAAACTCAGAACCGAACGAGCACGATTTGAAAAGTTCCGCGCCGGCTACTTGATCAAGTGCGGAGAACCATCCCTCAAGTACATGCAGAAAGCCGTAGCCCACGTGCAACTGAAACAGGGTATGTTCGGCATAAGAGTACGTATTCTGCCGCCCGACACGGTTTTCCCTGACAAACTAACGATTGCCGATACGCTGCCGCCAGAAGACGAACTAGCGGCGAAAGTAGCTGAAAAAGAAGCAAAGCCGGAAGAAGTTGACCTTGACGAAGGAGCAACCGAAGAAACCGTGCAAGAAGCAGCACAGCAAGCCGTAGAGGCAAAAGAAGCCGAAACTGTAGAGACTAATGCAAAAGAGGCTGAAACGAAAGAAACCCAGACGAAAGAAGCCGAATCCAAGGAAGCTGAAACCAAAGAACCTGAGACGCAGGAACCAAAACCTGAAGAGGAGGCACCCAAGTAATGCCGATCCTTCGAATCAAAGAGATTCGAAACATGTCGCATCAAGACAGAACGAAGAGACTCGAAGATATGCGCACGGAATTGATGCGGTTGAGGACCATGATCAGAGCAGGCGGAACCGTCGAAAACCCGGCGAGAGTGAGAGAGCTCCGCAAAGCAATCGCCAAAATACTGACTATCGAACATGAAGAGAAACTAGAGATAAGGAAGGCCAAGCCCGAAGTCAAGAAGCCTGAACCTAAGAAACCTGAGCCCAAGAAGACTGAAGCTGAGAAAACCGAGCCTAAGGAACCTGAAACCACGACCGGAAGGAAGAAGACCAAATGAACATAACGCCAGACATAATCCGCAGCGAATTCATAGGCACACACGCAAAAATAAGCAAGAGCAGTCACCGAGGAAACATCGGAATATCCGGCAAAATCCTGGATGAAACCCGCAACACCTTCAAGATTTTTGACGAGGGAAAAACAAAAACCATCGTGAAAAGTGACAACGTCTTTCACTTCAAGTTTCACGACGGCACGGTCGTTGAAATCGACGGAAGAATTCTGGTCGGAAGACCCGAAGACCGTCTCAAGAAAATCATCAGGAGATTGTGGTAAATGTCACTAACCTTCAAGAAACCCAAGAAAACGTGCGACGACATAAACTGTCCATTCCACGGAGAACTGCCCGTGAGAGGACGCGTGTTCGAAGGAGTCGTCGTCACCGCAAAAATGGACAAGACAGTGGTTGTGGAACGCGACTACCTGCAGTACATTTCAAAGTTTCACCGATACGAGAGGAGACGCAGCCGAATACCCTCACACAACTCACCCTGCATAGACGCCAAAGAAGGCGACCGCGTCATGATCGCAGAAACCCGGCCGGTGAGCAAGACAGTGTCCTTCGCCGTCGTCGAAAAACTGGAGGCGAAGTAACGTGGCGGCAAAGGCGAAGGGAAGAGGACTCATTGCGAGGGGAGGCCTAGCGCACGGACCGAAACTTTCAAGAGGACTTCAACCTCCAGCCGTGGTGAAATGCACCGACAACACCGGAGCCCGAAGGCTTAGAGTCATTCAGGTGTTTGGCTACAAGGGCAGACTCAGACGCTACCCAAAGGCAACCGTCGGAGACAAAATAACCGTGTCCGTACGCCAAGGAACTCCGGACATGAAGAAAAAAATATTCCAGGCAGTGATCGTCCGCCAGCGGAAACCGTTCCGAAGAGTCGACGGTTCATGGATTCAGTTTGCAGATAACGCCGCCGTGATAATCACGCCCGAAGGAGAAATGAAAGGATCAGAAATCCGCGGGCCAGTCGCAAAAGAGGCTGCTGAAAGATGGCCAAGAATAGCCAGCGCCTCTAGCATAATCGTTTGACGGTGAAAGAAGAATGCATACGCCGAGACCCCTGACGAAACCAACGAAACAAAGAAAAAGGCTCTACGAAGCACCGGCACACGTACGACACAGACTTCTCGCCGCACATCTTTCACCACAACTGAGAGCATCACACCTCATCAAAAACCTCCCGGTGAGAACAGGAGACACTGTAAAAGTGATGCGGGGAGACCACAAGAACGTTGAAGGAAAAATCAGCCGCGTGGACCTGAAGAAATACAGAATATACGTCGAAGGACTAACCCGCGAGAAAGCCGACGGATCAACAATCTCCGTTTCCATTCACCCTTCCAAAGTGATGGTAACACGCCTAAACCTCGACGACAAGTGGCGCAGAGAAATCCTCGAAACGAAGAAGAAAGCAACCAAAAAACGCGCGGAAGCAGAGGAAAAACCGAAGGCAAAGCGCATCAAGAAGGCCGAAGAAGAACCCATCGAAGCTGCCGTTGAAGAAGCTAAAGAAACAGTTGAAGCAGTAGAGGAAAAGCCTGCAGAAGCTGTTGAAGAAGTCAAAAAGATCGTTGAAGAAAAACCAGTTGCGAAAGAGAAACCCGCGAAGAAAGTCACCAGAGCGAAGAAATCGCCAGTGAGAAAGAAAGTCGCAGAAAAAGCCAAAGCAAAACCGAAAGCCGAAGCGGAAGAAGTGGAGAAGGAACAGAAACCAGAAGAAAAGAAGAAGCCAAAGCGAACGGCCAGGAAGGCTGCGAAGAAAACCGAGAAAGGAGAAGAATAGTCATGGGAAGAAAAGGAACATCCTCAGGACTGAAACGTAAACCAGCGCCAAGATTCTGGCCAATTCACAGAAAAGAATTCACATGGGTCGTGAGACCCGCGCCCGGACCACACTCATCGATGAAGTGCATGCCTCTCGCAATAGTTCTGCGTGACACCTTGGGCTACGCCGAAACCCGCAAAGAGGCAAAGACGATAGTCACCCAGGGCAAAGTCCAGGTTGACGGAAAGACGAGAAGAAACGATGATTTTCCAGTTGGAGTCATGGACGTAATCTCCATGCCTGAAGCGGGCAAAAGCTTCTGTGTCTTGCCCTACTACAAGGGGTTGCTGCTCAACCCGATCAACGATGAACAGTCGAAATTCAAACTTTGCAGGATAGAAGACAAAACGACGAACAAGAAGGGACAGGTTCAGCTTCATCTTCATGACGGTTCAAACTTGGCAATCAAAGTCGCTGACCCGAAAAACCCGACGGAAGACGTGTACCAAACGCTCGACACGTTGAAGATCAGTCTTCCCGAAAAACAGATTCTGGAGCACACGAAGATGAAGGAGAAGGATTACGCGGTTATAACCGGCGGAAAGAACGTTGGCAAATTCGGTAAGATAGTTGAGATTGAGAAGGCGGAAGGAAGGAAACGTAGAAACGCGCTCGCTACTGTGGAGGACGGGAAAGGGAACCGTTACCAGACGACGCTTGAATTCGTGTTTGCCCTAGGCGAGGCACAACCGCTGATCGCGTTGCCGGAGGTAGCCTGAATTGTCTGAAGAAGAGATCCGGAAGCAATGGGAAACGCAGCCCATGCTGAAGCCGCGCATAGAAAAAGTCGTTGTGAACATTGCCGTCGGCAAATCAGGCGAACCGCTTGAGAAAGCCACGAAGGTTTTGAAGGAAATAACCGGGCAGACTCCGTGCAAGAGGAAGGCCAAGGAATCGATTCGCGACTTCAACATCAGAAAAGGCGAGTCAATATCCTGTATCGTTACGCTCAGAAAAGAAGAAGCCATCGCATTCCTGAACAGAGTGTTACCCGTTATCGACAAGAAGATTTCGAGCAGAAGCTTTGACAGGCAGGGCAACTTCAGCTTCGGCATTAAGGAGCACATCGAGATTTCAGGAGTCAAATATGATCCTGAAGTAGGCATATTCGGAATGGACGTGTGCGTGTCAGTGACGCGTCCGGGCTACCGAGTCAAGAACAGGAGGAAGGAGAACAGACTCGGTGCGAAACACGTGTTGACACCCGAGGAATCCATGGTGTTCGTGAAGAACACACTTGGAGTGGAGATCGTCTAGAAGAGTGACTATTGAATGGGCAAACAGAAAACCACCAAAAAAAGAATATACGGCAAAGGCGCCAGACCCTGCAGCAGATGCGGATCTTACGGTCCGATCATCCGCCGTTACAATTTATATTTGTGTCGGCAATGTTTCAGGGAGGTCGCCAAGAAACTCGGGTTCAAGAAATACGAGTAACAGAGGAAAAGCATGATGGACACACTTGCAAACGGGTTGACGTCGGTCGTCAACAACGAGATGCGAAACAGGCACGAATGCATAATCTGCCCAGCGTCCAAGCTGCTCGGCAGAGTGTTGAGGATCATACAGTTGAACGGTTACATCGGAGAATTCGAGTTCATAGACGATGGGCGAAACGGAAAGTTCAAGATTCAACTGCTCGGAAGAATAAACAAGTGCGGTGCGATCAGGCCACGCTTCTCAATCAGAACAGACGAGTTTGAAGAGTGGGAGAAAAAATACCTTCCGTCAAGAGACATAGGCCTACTCATCGTTTCGACCCCGCAGGGCGTGCTCTCGCACAAGGATGCGAAGGAAAAACATTCCGGAGGAAGGCTGCTAGCCTTCGTGTATTAAAGAGGTAGATTCCATGCGCGTCCCAGAAAAGTCAGAAACGATTCAAGTCCCAGACGACGTGCAGTTAACGATCGATGGCAGAAGGGTCACCGTGAAAGGAGCGAAGGGCATGTTGATGCGCGACTTCTCTCACGCACCCGTTCAGCTTGAGATCGAAGGAAAAACCGTCAAGATATGGGTCGCGTGGCCGCGAAAGAAAGAGTCAGCTTTGGTGGGAACCATTCGTTCACACATTCAGAACATGATCACCGGTGTAACGAAAGGTTTCACGTACAAACTCAAAATTGTTTTCTCACACTTCCCGATCTCAACGAAGGTCAAGGAGAAAACCTTCCTCATCGAGAACTTTACAGGTGAGCGCAGCCCGAGGAAAGCGAAGATCATCGGCAACGTTCAGGTCAAGATTGAGGGAGAAGACATCATTGTTCAAGGCATAAACCTTGAAGAAGTCAGTCAGACCGCGGCCAACATTGAGCAGTCAACGAAAGTGAAGAAGAAAGACCCGCGCATATTCTTGGATGGACTGTACGTATTTGAGATGACCAAGGGGATGTAAGAATGACTGAAGCAGAGAAGATAACACGCGAAAAAGCGCTAAGAATCAGGGAACGCGTCAAGAAGAACAAGCCGAAGTTCGTCAGACCAGAAAGCTGGCGATACGTCAGACTGAAAGAAACCTGGCGCCACCCAAGAGGCTTAGATCACAAGGTTAGAATAATGTACAAGGGTTGGCCTCCAGCTGCTGGGACAGGATACGGAGGACCCAAGGTTGGCAGAAACCTTCATCCCTCAGGTTACATGGAAGTCCTCGTCTACAACGTTGAAGACTTGGGTAAAGTCGATGCTGCCACTCAGGCCGTGCGCATCAGTCACAGGGTTGGCAAGAGGAAGAGAGCTCTGATTCTCGCTGAAGCAAGGAAGAAGAAGATGGTGGTGCTCAACCTGAGAGAAGTCAAAGCGCCAGTTGAGGAAAAGCCTGGTGAAGAGAAACAGGAAGAGAAAACTGAGGCAACGGAAGAGCCAGCAGAAACGGAGAAGAAGGAAGAAGAAAAACCCAAGAAACGCAGGGGGAGAACTGAAGAGCAATGACCACTCTTAACAGTCAACGTCGCGTTGCAGCTCAAGTCCTCAAGATCGGACGGAACCGCGTGTGGATAGATCCTGAAAGAACGGAAGACGTTGAAGCCGCCATGACACGCGATGAGATAAGGAGACTAATCCATGAAGGAACAATCAAGTCTTTGCCGGAGATCGGTGTCAGCCGGGGCAGAGCGCGGATAATCCATGAAAAGAAGAAGAAGGGACGCCGCAGCGGACCAGGCAGCAGATCGGGCACGATTCACGCGAGAGTATCCCAGAAAGAAGCTTGGATGACCAAGATCAGGGCTTTGAGGAAGCGGCTCAAAACATTGAAGACCAAAAAGATCATTCCTGAAGACTCCTATCAAAAACTGTACCGAATGGCCGGCAGCGGCAGGTTTGCGTCAGTCGCCGACATGGAACGCTATCTGAAAGCGCACGAACTCTGGAGGAAACGGTAGTGGCGAAAAACGCGCGGTACTGCACGAAATTCCGCCGTCGAATAGAAGGCAAAACCGATTACAAGGCCAGAAGAGCCTTAATAGTCTCAGGCAAACCTCGACTAGTCACTCGGACCAGCATCAATAACATTATCGCTCAAGTGATTGCGGCTAAGCCCAAAGGAGACGAGGTTCTGATTTCGGCTCACAGCCGAGAATTGATGAAGTACGGGTGGAAGGTTCCTCGTGGAAACGTTCCAACCGCGTACCTGACTGGTTACCTGTGTGGTCTGAAAGCCAAGGCTGCAGGAGTCGAGGAAGCAATATTTGACATTGGATTGTACCGGCCCAAGAAAGGGGCAAGAATCTTCGCTGTGCTCAAGGGAGTGTTGGACGCCAAGGTAAACGTGCCTCACAGCGTTGACAAGTTTCCTGACGAGAAGAGGTTGAAGGGTGAACACATAGCTTCTTACGCGCAGGCCTTGGCTGCGAAGCCTGAGGAGTATCGGTCAAAGTTTTCAAAGTATCTGCAACAGGACGTGAAGCCTGAAGCGCTTCCGAAACATTTCGAGCAGGTGAAGAGCGACATGCATACAGCATTCAAGAACAGAGGTAAGTAGAATTGCCATCCCGTGGTCGTAGAAGACAACCCCAAAGAGAATCACGTTCAGAGCATCTGGAACAGTGGGTTCCAAGAACCCGATTGGGAAAAATGATTCAGGAAGGTAAGATAAGCTCGATTGAAGAAGTTTTCCAGGCCGGACTTCAGATCCGTGAGTCTCAGATCGTGGACGCCTTGATTCCTGACCTTCAGGAAGAAGTCATAAACGTAAATCTGGTTCAGAAACAGACGGACGCAGGTGAGAAATCAAGGTTCAAAGCTGTCGTTGCCGTCGGCAACCGAGACGGTTACATAGGCATGGGTTCAGGAAAATCCAGTCAGGTTCGAAACGCGATAGAGAAGGCGGCGACGGACGCTAGATTGAAGATTGTTCCGGTTAGAAGAGGATGCGGAAGCTGGGAATGCGGTTGTGGAAGACCGCACTCAGTGCCTTTCCAGATTGAGGGCACAACCGGCGGTGTCAGAGTCGTCTTCGTTCCCGGACCAAGAGGTTTGGGACTCGTGGCAAGCGAGGTTGCGAAAGTCATCTTGGGTTTAGCGGGTGTGAAAGACTGCTGGACCAGAAGTTACGGTTCAACCCGTACGATTCCATCGTTTGCATACGCGGTTTTTGACGCGCTGAAACAGACGTACGGTCTAATAACTCCGACAGACTGGGTGAGGTAATTGGCCGAGAAAACTAAACCACGCAAGTGTATCGCGGTTGTAAGAGTCCGAGGCACCGTCAGCGCTACGATGCAGGCTAGAGAGACACTGGAGATGCTTCACCTCAAGCACAGCAATCACGGCTTACTCGTGGACGATCGCCCATCATACTCGGGCATGCTCATGGCTGTGCGTGATTACGTGACCTACGGTGAACCTTCCAAAGAGACTGTGGCGGAACTCATAAAAAGAAGAGGCCGAGTCAAGGGCGACAAGAAACTCACGGAAGAGTACGCACAGAAGTCGGGGTTCAAATCGCTCGACGATCTTGCTGAAGCGGTTCACAGTGGCCACGCGGAATACTGGAAGTTACCGAATATACAGCCTTTCTTCCGGTTGCATCCTCCTTCCAAGGGCTATAAGGGGAAAATCAAAAGAAGCTTCGGGTCAGGCGGGGAACTGGGATACCGAGGAGAAAAAATCAGCGACCTTTTGAAACGCATGTTCTAGCTGTTCCAAGCAGACTCGTATTCTTTTTGCGATACGTTTTATAGTCACTTTTCAGATGCCTTGTAGTCTGGGGGAGGCAAGTGAGCGCGAAGTGGCGGAGATACAAGAAAACGACGAAGAAATTCAACCTCTTCAACGTTTTCAGCAAGAGTAAAGAGAAAAACGTTCCCAGAACATTTCGAGTCAAGACTTCAAACGTGAAACTTGGTGCACGCAAAGTCAAGTATAAGGTTGAAAAGATACCTGAAGGGAAGCTGAAAGAGCCGCCACGACTGATCGACGTTATTGAGGAGAACGACGAAATCGCAGTGTTCGCCGAGTTCGCAGGGTTTGACAGAGAGAATTTGCGAGTCAGCGTGAAAAATCAACGGTTGACGTTGTCTGCACGGGCGTCGGAACGTAGGTATCATAAAAGCTTAAATCTTCCGAAGAGAGTGATTCCCGAATCTCTATGCATAACGTATAAGAACGGCGTGCTTGAAATACGGTTAAAAAAGGTGCTTGAACAGCAAGCATTGGACAAGATAGCAGGTTAACAAAATGCCGCATGATCTGAGAAAAACAAGGAAGAAACGGGGTTCAAGAACCGTGGGCTGGGGAAGGGTAGGCCAGCATAGGCGAAGAGGCGGAAAACCATACCGCAACCCTGGACGACACAAGGCATTATGGTCATACGTGATAAAATACGAACCGGACTACTATGGCAAGACTGGTTTCACTTCTCCGAAGAGCCACAAGCTGAGGAACAAGGTCAGCGTCGTGAATATCGGAGCCCTTGACGGTTTGGCAGAGAAGTTTGCGGTTGAGCAAGACGGGAAGTTCTTCGTGGACTTGGAAAGTCTGGGCTACACGAAGCTTCTTGGCTCTGGCAGGATGACGAAGTCTCTCGTTGTGAAAGTGCCGTCCTTTTCGGGATCGGCAGCTGAAAAAGTGAAAGAGGCTGGCGGAGAAATCGCAGGAGCCGCAGAGAAGGAAGAGGAAACCGAAGAAAAAGAGGAAAAGGAAGCTGAGGAGTAGCAGTTAGTCAATGGTCGGCAGATTCCTGAGTCTATTCAAGCCCCTTGCGAGGATTGTACCAGAAATAAAAAAGCCTGAACGTCGAGTTAGGTTTAACGAGAAAATCTTCTGGACCGCGCTTGTTCTGGTAGTTTTTCTGGTCATGTCTGAGGTTCCGCTTTATGGAATTACGAAGAGCGCTTTGGGCGAACTTGCAGCGTTAAGAATAATCTTCGCCTCTAGTCGCGGCAGTCTCATGGAGCTTGGAATAGGCCCTATCGTAACAGCCGGTTTGATCTTGCAGCTTCTCGCCGGGTCAAAGATGATTCAGGCCGATATGGGCAACTCTGAGGACAGAGGCTTATTCACCACGGCGAGTAAAGTGTTTTCCATAGTTCTCACAGGTGTGCAGTCGTCTGCCTACATCATAGGCGGCATGTACGGCTCTCTGAGCGGTAACATAGCGATAATAGTTTTCTTGCAGTTGATAGCCGCAGGACTAGTTGTTCTTCTGCTTGATGAACTAGTTCAGAAAGGCTGGGGATTCGGCAGCGGCATCAGCCTTTTCATCATGGCAGGTGTCGCACAACATATTTTCTGGCAAGCTTTCACACCATTGTCGGGTGTTGGCGAGGAAGCACAAGGTTTGACCTATGGCTTCTTCTTTGCTCTGGGAGAAGTGGTTGCGCAGGGTAAACCCCTATCGATGCTCTGGTTGAGAGGTCAGAACCCGTCTTTAATGGGTTTGATAGCAACGATAGCCGCTTTTCTAGTCATTATTTACATGGAAGGTGTGAGAGTCGAGTTGCCTCTGTCCTACGCTGGGTACAAGGGTTACCGCAGTAGATATCCGATAAAACTGCTGTACGTGTCGAACCTTCCTGTGATTTTTGCGTCAGCTCTGTTTGCTAACGTTTACTTCTTCTCGCAGCTGTTCTGGAGCATGAACGGCCAGCCTCTTCCAGGGAGAAACGTGTGGCTGGACCTTCTGGGGCAGTTCCAAGTTAACCAACCTCCAGCAGGAAGCACTGGGTCAGCGTCAATACAGTCTGTTGGCGGACTCGTCTATTACGTGACCGCGCCTCGCAATTTCACTGACGTCATGGGCGATCCGGTGAGGGCTTTGGTCTATCTTGGCATCTTGATAGCCTTCTGTGTTGTGTTCTCGCTTACTTGGCTTGAGGTCGGTGGTCTGGGTCCTTCAACAGTTGCCAAACAGCTTGTGGACGCTGGAATGGAGATCCCGGGTTACAGGCGGTCTGGAAGGGCTGTTGAACAGATTCTGAAACGTTATATCCCTGCGGTCACCGTGCTAGGCGGCGTCGTTGTTGGACTCATTGCGGGTGTCACTGACTTCTTCGGAGTCTTCGGTTCAGGAATGGGAATCTTGCTTTCAGTCGGCATAATCTACCAGTATTATCAGACACTGATGCAGGAGAGAGCGGCTGAAATGTATCCTGCGTTTAGGCGCATTTTCGGCGAGTAGCGGAAAGCCTGCTGATTGTGGTGGAAAACCTGATGAACCCGCAAAAGATATACTTAGGACTCTAGGAGTAGTGTAGGTATGATGCCCATAGCAATGCAGATACTTCCGCCAATATTTCAAGAGCTTCCATACTCAACGCTTTTCATATTCGCTCTTTCTGCAGCGATCTCTCTGTTGACGACATTGGCAAACCGTTTTCTGTCAAATCCTGAACAGGCTAAAGCTGTGAGAAAAGAGGTGGGTGAGTGGAACAAAGAGCTTCGAGAAGCACAGCGGAGTAAGGACAAGAAAACTGTTGACAAGTTGATGAAGAAGCAGCAGTACATTATGAAGCTTCAGTCTAAGATGATGTGGCAATCGATGAAAGTGTCACTTCTTTTCTTGGTTCCGCTTTTGATTATGTGGCAGCTGCTTGGCGGTTTCTTCACAGGAGTTGACATAGCAGTTTTCCCAGGCTTGGGCCCTAACATCTCCTTGCCGTTGGGCATTACTTTAGGCTCTCTGTTTTGGTGGTATCTGCTTTCATCGTTTCTATCCGGAACCGTTTTCTCACATGCTTTTGGGATAATCGAGGTGAGTGAATAGAATGCCCAGACCAAGTGAACGAAGTCGCAGCAAAAGGCGCATAATCAGATCTCTTCCAGGCGGCGGAACAAGAACTTTGCTTAAGGGTGAGTTAGGTGCACCATTGAGGTGTACCCTCTGTGGGCAAGAGCTGGCAGGAGTGTCTAACACTCCAAAGACTAGGAGACTCAACCGATCTAGGAAGAAAGTCTGGCGCCCGTATGGCGGACAAGTTTGTCATAACTGTCTTAAGACAGCTTTCAGACAAGCTGTCAGAACGGCTTGACTGGTTTTCTGAGGCGTTCAGATGCCGGCGGCGAAGAAGCAGACGAAAGCTGAGAACTCCGTTGTGCTGTGCATCTGCGGCATGGCTGGAAGCGGTAAGAGCACACTGGCGAGAGGAGTCGCCGAAAAATACCGACTGCGCTACTATTCCGGCGGAGATGCATTGATGGCACTGGCCTTGGAGCAGGGCTATTCCCCTCTTGAACGTGGTTGGTGGGAAAGCAAAGAAGGACTGAGTTTCCTTGAGAAGAGGGGGAAAGACCCCAGTTTCGACGAGGCTATCGATCGAAAACAACTCGAAATGGCCGAGAAAGGAAACGTCGTGCTCGACAGTTGGACGATGCCTTGGCTTCTGAAGAAAGGCTTCAAGATATGGTTAGAAGCGTCCTCTGAAAAGAGGGCTCAACGGATCGCTGGACGAGACCGAATCAGCTTTGAGGAAGCACTGGAGGCGTTGAATCAAAAGGAGAAACATACTCGAGCCATCTATAGGAAGATGTATGGATTCAGTCTAGGCGAAGACTTCGAGCCTTTCAACTTTGTTCTGGACACGGAAACATTGAATGCTGAAGAAGTCTTTCAAGTCCTATGTATGGTAATTGAGAACGTGGTGCTCAAGTAAATCCATCTTCTAGTACTGAACGATTTTTTTCTCTTTCTATCCTTCAAGAACCGTGAATGAATATTCCGCGCGCATTTCAACTTGTTACAATTAGTGGACTTTCGATCATTCTTCAAAATCACTTGTGATATCTTTCATAAGCGCGCGCTTCTTATCTACGTCCTCGCCTTTGTCATCGGTGTGTGAACGTGTTTGCTTAAAGAAGCTTGGACGCTTGCCATTGAAACTCTGAACTGGATAGAAATGCGAAGATTAAGTGAGCCTTTAGCTTTCGCGAGAACGGTTAAACAGCTAGGGATAGAAGACCATGATTCTTTAAGATTAGCTCATATGCTTGTTTCTGAAACTGTTCGCCGGCAAAACTTCATAGACAAATTTATAAATGACATCATGAAACCTGCGACAATCGACGAATACAGTTTGGGCGTGCAGGCGTTCCTGCGACTTTATGTTTATCAAATGCGAATGGCTAAAAACTGGTCCAGTCCGAACCTCAAAGAAGCTGGGAGCATAGCTAAACTGGCACGCAGCGTTCTAGGATGGAAAACGCTAAATAAAGTAGAGCCTTTCCTAGGCGTGCTACTGACCCAACAGCGTGCAACGGTGTTTGCAGGTGCAGGTGACGAGGAACAGGTTGGGCTTCAAACTTTCCATCCAACATGGTTCGTAAGATACTGCTTCAAACTATTCGGCAGAAACCAAACTATTGCCATGCTAGAAGCAAATGCGCAGCCGCCGCCAACTTATATTAGACTGAACACGCTCAAAGCTGAGGAAAAGCAAATTCTTGAAAGACTCTCTGAAGAAGGCGTTAGACTTGAGAAGGTTGAACAGTTACGCTACACGTACAAAGTCGCAACAGCAAAACAACCTGTAACCAGAACATCAAGCTTCAAGGAAGGCCTATTCTACGTTCAAGACAAGGCAAGCTGCTTCACAGTAGAAGCCGCAAACCCACAACCTAGAATGACCGTCTTAGATGTTTGTGCGGCCCCAGGAGCAAAAACCACCTATCTGGCCCAGTTGATGCAGAACCGCGGCAGCATCCTCTCCATAGATTACTCAAAGCGCAGAATCACCGTCTGGAAAAGCCAAATTGCACACATGGGTGTAGAGATCGCCGAACCAATCATTGCGGATGCACGCACCCCATTACCGTTCACGGAAGAGGCAGACATCATAGTTTTAGATCCACCATGCACAGGCACAGGCACCTTTGGAAAAGTGCCTTCGGCCAAATGGCGGCTTACCCCCCGGTCGATTGAGCGAATGTCTGAAATTCAATGGCAAATGCTGAACAACTACGCAGACAAGGTGAAGTCAGGAGGTACATTAATCTATTCTACGTGCAGTGTAACAGCCGAAGAAAATGAAATGCTCATTGAAAAATTCCTGAAATGGCATCCAGAGCTTTCACTGAGCGAAATAACGCCAAGAATAGGCTCGTCCGGACTGAGAGGATTAGAAAAATGTCAAAGGCTCTATCCTCACACTCACAAATGCAACGGCTTCTTTATCGCAAAACTATCAAAGGACAAAATCTAAACAGAAATCAAGAGCGAGGATGGACGCCTAGAGATGTGGAAAAGGCCCTTTTCATTTATGGCGAATATGAAGGTAAAGTTCCAAACACTTAAAGCGCGCTAAATTGGCAGAAAACAAGAGACGAGAATTACGCAACCAGTACGATACACAAGCAGGTAGTGAGTTCTATAGACTGTTTGAACTTGACCTGAAAGAAGCAGTCAAATAGAGTTGGTTTTTAGCGGGTGCTTTCCCGACCGCTCCCGCAAACCCCTTTTTCTAACTCCTATAAGCTTAACCGTGAAAAGTCTTAAGACCTACATAGGGTAACATCATTGATTGTAAGTATTGCTTTGTGGGAATTAGCGTATGCCTTCATTGAAAAAAAAGAATAAGCAAAAGAAGAAAAAACACTCAGCCAAAGTTGGGAAATAGCGCGAATTTCATAATCGTTTGTGCCTGATTCATCGTGTATTTGCCGCGCCGTTAGCGCACGCGCTACCTCGACTTCAGAGAGTTCTGGAAGCTCCAGCTTGCTCTCTCTCCGCGCGTCAGCTGGCAAGAGGTTACCAAGGTCGCCTCTACTCTTTGATCTCCTCATCGGCAATCGGCGGGGCATGCCCCCTTCGCCCTTTTCTTCCGAGGTTGAAAATCACCGGCTCATTCCAGTTAGCTTGTCTGTACATCTCAATTCACCATTGCTCCAAGGTTTCTTTCAGAACGCACTGGAGGCGTTGAATCTCTTCCTTCGAATGAATTTCAGTCACGCAGTAGAGCGCTGTCTGTCCGAGCTCAGGAAATTCCTTTGATACATCTTTTCCTCCTTGAATCCCGTGTTCCAAGAGTTCCTTGTTGACCTCGTTGACTGCTAGATCAGTTTGGTCAAAATTGACGGTGAATTCTTTGAAGCAGGCTGACTCGAAGAACGGTACTTTCAGGCTTTCGATCTCCGAGAGAAGCTTAACGGCATAGTTAGCCTTGTAGAGTATGGTTTCACCCAGCTCACGCAGGCCTTGTGGACCCAGGAGAGCCATGTACACGGCTGAAGCGACGGCGCACAACGCTTCATTCGTGCAGATGTTCGAAGTTGCCCTTTCGCGTCTTATGTGCTGTTCTCGAGTCTGCATGGCCATGCAGTAACCCGGTCTTTTGCCGTCCTGGGTAGTGGTCAGTCCGATTATTCTGCCAGGCATCTGCCTTATCAAACCCATGTCTTCACGACAAGCCATGATTCCCAGCAAGGGACCTCCGAAGTTCATGGCGTTTCCAAGAGGTTGCGCTTCACCGACTACGATGTCAGCTCCGTATTCACCAGGAGGCTTCAGAACTCCAAGCGATGTTGGATCAACACCTGCAATCAAAAGCGCGCCACGCGAGTGTGCTTCTTGGCTGATCTCATTCACCTGCGTTTCGATGAATCCGAGATATGCCGGGTTTTCGACGTACACTGCAGCAGTTTTGTCAGACATCTTGCGTTGCAGGTCGTCGAGATCAAGCTGTCCGCTTTCCTTTTCATAGTCGACTTCGCCGATTCTGATTCCAGCAGGATCAGAATAGACTTTCAAAGTGGATGCTCTCTCAGGATGAATGAGTTTTGGCACCAGAACCTCATTTCTTCCTTTGACCCTTACCGCCATACGCGCGGCTTCGCCCAAAGCAGAAGCCCAATCATACATCGAACAGTTACTTACCATCATGCCTGTCAGTTCGCAGATCATGCTTTGATACTCGAAAAGCGCTTGCAGCATACCCTGCGAGATCTCAGCCTGATACGGAGTGTATGAAGTCAGAAACTCACTTCGTCGAACGATTTCTTCAACGACAGCCGGCACATAGTGAGGCCAACATCCGGCGCCGAGGAAAACCGTTAGTTGACTGAAGGTGTGATTCTTTGACAGCAGGTTCTCGACGTGTCTTTTCAGTTCGCACTCTGATAGGCCTTCTTTGGGGAGGTCTAACTCTTTCTTGAGCAGCAGTTTCTCTGGTATGTCGCTGTAAAGGTCGTTGATGTCTTTTGCGCCGATGGCGTTCAGCATTTCCCGTTTTATTTCGTCGACCGAATTAGGAATGTACGGATGACTAGTTCTCGTCACAAATCTCACTGTCCGGAATTCAGTCTCTAAAATGTGCAGGCTTCTTTAAACTTTTTCAATCATTCTTGGGATGCGACCATTCCGCATCAAGTGAGGTAAAAACGGATCCCGACACTAGTTGGTTGCGTGCACAGGTACAAGATTAGGCGAGAGGTTGCTAGGCTCAAGTGGACCGATATAAACGAGAAGAACATGACTATCAGCAAAACAACCCAGAAAAGAATTCAAACAGCCGAACAATCAGAGTTTCTGAGAAGACTCAATGGTTATGTCTCTACCGAAGAAATATGACCCTTACATATTCAACACCGACACACGGGCTCTTCAAGCTACTTTCTGCCGTACAAGAAAGATACTGTCAGCAAACTCAAAAACCCAAGGTTGAAACAGGTACATTTCCATACATTCCGACGTTGGAAAGGAACAGTAGAATACCACAGAACAAGAGATATCCTATATGTCGAACAGATGCTTGGACACAAGAAACTTGAAAACACGCGTATACACGCATCCAGTAGACTTCCCTTCGGAAGGCTATCATGTAGCACATGCTGAGACTCTAGACGGAGAAAACAACTGCTAGAAAATGGATTTGAGCGCGCTAGACAACAAATCCAACTGTATTTTTCCTCTTTCAAGACAACGCAACATTTCCTTTCGATTCAGCTAAAAACTTTGCGTGGCTCACCTTTCTTGGTTTGGTTTGGGCTAAAGTTCATCTGAAAGACGCTTATAAGGAGTGAAAAAGGTTCTTGTGCGGTGAAAAGACTACTGCCTTGGATCAGTTAGATGCCAAGCGCGCGCTAAATAGAAAAGGTGACAAGACTTCATCATGTATTAGGTATCTGAGCTTGAACTAGCGGAGATCGAATATGAAACCTGAACATTATAAACCGAAAAGGAAAGAAAAGCCCAAACGAAAAGGCAATATTAGTACGCGCAAAAGTCAAATGCTTGCAATGGCTCAAAAATGGAAACCCATTACTTCCCCACAATTGCGTGAAGATTACTCTACTAAAATAGAATGGGTAAGGAAGCTAATTCCCAAATTGAAAAAAGAACCAGAAGCACCAGAAGAAAAAGAAAAGCCTAGATAAGCGCACGCACGCGCTTTTTGCGTTTCGCTTAATTATCCTAATGTTGTTATTTTCCTAAGAATTATCGGAAGTACTAGATCGTGAATTACAATTCTGCTCATTTGAAATCACTCCATCTTAACTTTAAGGATCCATTTTCCTTTAGGATTGCCGTCTAAATCGACTCCTCTGCCCTTTAACACTTTGAATTCGCCCTTTTTCAAATCCAAATTTTGCGTGGCGAATTCTGTTGCTTGCTTGATCGTACAGAATCCAGCTGGTTTCTTTGTCTCGGTCTCTGTAAATCCCCATCCTGGCGGAAC
>Ga0315296_10000226_pt1 | contig 52181 bp, 57 predicted proteins | sample YL17G14_18_MG_FD_203921 | JGI IMG/M metagenome (GOLD analysis project Ga0315296, IMG submission 203921) | Sediment microbial communities from Yellowstone Lake, YNP, Wyoming, USA - YL17G14_18 | ecosystem: Environmental > Aquatic > Freshwater > Lake > Sediment | place: USA: Wyoming | collected... | reverse complement strand
TGGTTCTGTCTTTGAGTTTCTCCATATTCCTTACTTCTCTACCTTTCGATCGATAGAGTGGGAAGGCGATGAGGATGATCCTGGAGACGAATGGGTTGAGAGTAGGTCCATGGGGATACATCTGTTTTAGACTGTATAATTGGCATCTTTAGGGATTCATACCAAAAATGCCCAAGTGAGATTTTCGGTACGTGATACAAGATATGGTCATAATAAGGTAATAGAGTAATTAATCAGGCAAATACTCGTGCGCATGAATGAGTTCTGTCAAATCGGTTCGCGAGATAACCTCAAAGTCTTGACTCAAGCCTCCCTTTCTCCCCTTTTTTTGTTTGGTAAACGAACGCAAAAGTAATGTATTCTGGATAGAGAATTAGAGGTTTCCTGTGAACGTGTGATTTAGGGGGTGGGGAAATCTTGGGACTGGCCCTTCTCGGCTTTCAGAGTTCCGCTGAGGAGTTCCTCCAGCCTTACTATGGCTGGCAGGAAGTTGGAGCCATCCCTCTGGATGTATCCCAGTCCAGGGACCCACTGGTCTGGGTCTTGCTGGCGGTTCTCGTTGAGGAACGTTATCTTCATACTTACACACCCTTCTTCTCTATCCATTTGTGTTCGGTGATTTCATTTGTTATGGTAGAGCACTTTTGCCTCAGCTCCTCAATGTAGTCCCAAAAACTGTAGCCTTTCTTCCACTTAAATTCTAACCCAAGCTTAGGGTACAAAGTTTCGAGAATCAAATCCTCAATGATGACAGCGCCTTGCCCAAGACTCCTCTGTAAAGCATCCGCAAAAACCTCAATTCTCCAAGGAATTTCCTCCAACTTTAAAGAAGAACTTTTCTTCACGTGTCGAAGAATAGTCTTCGCCGAGTTCTCTCCAAAAACCTGGTTCAAAACGTCGCCTATTGTTTCCAGAAGTAAGCCATCAACACAAGCTAAATGGTCTTCTTCAGAGACCATTTCTGACCATCTCTTTCTAAGAGATATAGGCACATCGATCGATTCATACATAATCAATCACGAAAGCTTTACCAATTCCTTAAGGTAGTCAGAGAACTTGTAACCCTCTTTTTCTTCGTATTCTAGGCCGAATTTTGAGTAAAGGTCTTTGAGCACGAGCCTCTCCAGCATCTTGGCTCCTGCCCCAACAACCTCCTCCAACCCAGCGAAAAAGACCTCTGACCTCTCACAGATGTCCTCTATAGGCAGATGATGATTCCTTTTCAGGTAATCAAAGAGGATCCTGGAGGCTGTCTCCCCGAAGAGCTGCTCCATCCTCTGGGTAACTAGCTCCGTCAGGATCGATTGATCGATCCCACCATGCTTAATTCTCTTCATCATCTGTCCCATTCTCCTTGAGCTAGATTATGGGGGTGATCCTCGGCAATGGGTAGCCCTTGGAGACATCCATCTCCACCGCGTACAGGCACGTTCTGGGCTTCTCCCCGTATAGAAGGATGGCTCCATGCTCCTTCACCAGCCTTATGTGTAGGTCCGCTAGCCCCATGAATTTCTGATTGATGGATACCAGCCCTGGGTTCGTCAGCTTGATCACGATATCACCTTCCTTCTTAACCCTTATGGCGGAGAGGCGCCCGATTTTCTTGACCGCTTCCTCCCCCCAGAGGGTCTCCGCGGTGTCGAAGCTGATGTAGTAGATGGCCGGGCTCCCAGTCCTATCCTTAATCTCCCTGACGGAGTCCATGAGCTTTGCGATATCTTCATCGGCATCCTCTCCTTCCAGGAGCAATCGGTAGGGCCTGTCAGGGCCTGTAGCTGTACCTGGCTCCTGGACCCGGAGGAGGCTGTCCACCTCCTCTTGGGTGAAGCCATACAGGTCCATCATCGCCTTAGCTGCGAGGTCTGCGTCGATACCCCCAGCGGGGAGAATGGTTCCACCTCGGCCCTGGGTCATGAAGTTGGCCATGGTCGGGCAGAGGATCAGCTCCCACTCCAGTTGGGAAAGATTCTCATCGATCTCGTAAAGGGCTAGGCTTCCTCTTGGATATCCTCCGCCAAACACTTGGTCCAGGTCTCTGCTTCCGGTGGAGAAGTGGGTCTCCGTGTCAGATATCGCTTGGAACCTTCTCTTCTCCTTAATGGGCTCCAGCTTGAAGGGTGGGAAGACCCTGAATCCTCCCTTGAGGGTGAAGGGGTTGAGGGGCTGTTGTATCTCGGTTCCCCGCATCTTAGAGACCTCCAGCTCCCTGACCGGCCTTCCCTCCATCTTGGGGCTGAACCTCTTCCTCAGGACGAGGACGCCGTCGGCTACGAACTCCTCTATGCCCAGGCCTAGGCCCTCTTGGCCGGTGGGAACCTCGACGATGAGGAGGGTGGTGCACTCCATCTTCTCGACGATCTTGCTTAGAATCGTGTGGAGTATGATCCGGACGTCAATGGGCTCCTTGAAGGCCTGAGCTAGGGCGGTGAGGGAGTCGACGACTAGTCTCTTGGCCTCGAGGGAACGAGTCTCTTCAAGGATCATCTCCAGTACGGTGGAGATGCCCTCCTCCCTCATGGTGGCGAAGTCCAGGACCCTTATCTTTCCCTCTCTATCAAGCTCTTCCAAGTCGGCTTCTAGGTGTCTCGACATGTTGTCTAGGAGCTTCCTCCTGCTCTCGGCGAAGGAGACGTATATTCCCTTCTCTTGGTGCTCCACGGCCCCCTTGTACAGGAATTGGGTTCCGAGAACTGTCTTTCCTGTGCCTGGGTTCCCAGCCAGGAGGATCAGGCTTCCCCTAGGAAAGCCGCCCTCGATCAAAGAGTCTAGACCCTCGTCTCCTGTGGAGACGCGTTGCCGGTTTAAACTCGTTCGTCCATGTGCATGCATATCTAGCTAGCCTCCTAAACCATTCTTGAATTGCCAGTATCTCAGGCATCCCCCACATTCACCGTTACATCTCTCTTGGAGTGTTTGAAGAGCAGAGTACGAGCCCTCTTTTCCATTCTTCTCAACCATTCGAGTGAGGAGTTGATGGGTGAGGCATCTCTCCGTATGGGGACAAGGCCCTTCGTCGAATAGGAATGATTGTTTTGAAATCACTACCTGACTAGTGATAGAGTTCAGTCGGACCTTCGAGACGCCAATAAGCGTGGCAGTCAACTTCCACTAACCCTCCCTAGACAATTTTTCTAATAGCCTTCCTTGGCTATCGCACACTCGTTGTGGAGCTCTGAGTTTATCTTCAATATTTTTCACCACTTGCCGATTTATACCCACAACAGACACATCACATCATCAATATGATAATAATCAGGGTTAGACTTATGTCTGGTGTCACTTTATGCCTTTTTACGCAAGAATACTCAAGAATTCGTAAAATAGTTACGAAAAAACAATAAGGATTTGTTCTCCATAATATTTGAACATTTAAATTGACATAGAAGCGAGTATCCGGTTTGGCTAGCTGGCGCGTGAATCGCGAACGAATCATCGATCGATCTGCTGAGGAGCAGAAGGATCAGGGCAAGGGCGAGGATCAGGATGATTATGTTGGGGTCGAAGTTCTTCCTAGGCACCTGTAGACTATTTCCCTGAGAGATATATTACACGTTTGGTGCAGAACTATGCCTTTACCTGAGGTCTGATTTGTTCGGTTGCCATCAAGGTGAAGCCCATCGAGCCAGACATAATCATACTGGTCTCCAGTTGTATCCGAGATAACCAGCATATCCTTATTGACGCTATTAGCCAGCTTTATTCGAACTGAGCCAGGATTACTCTTAATGGTAACTCCCTTGGGTATGGTGACGGTGCTGTTCAGAGTGAAGTCAACAAGGCTGGAGCTCAAGCCCAGCAACTCGACACATCGTCCTTCCGATAATGATTGCGTGAGTATAGCGGCGAAGTCCGAGCCTGAAGCATCTACAATTCCGTCTTTTCCATCCCTGCGATAATAATTTGAGCCTTCCTTGAAGATGGAGAAGTCGGGTCGCTGAACTGGTCTTAAGCCCAGGTTTGTTATTCTGCCTTGAGCCGCCGTCATCTCGTTGAATAATGTATGGGTGACCAGTCCACCCGCCATTTGTTCGTTGTAAGCGTGGCTCATCTTCTTTCATCTTTCATTGACTTCTCATGTAGAAACAGGGGTTGAGACGACCTGACTTTCTGAATTGAACTTTTCGTATTCCTCTCGCGTCAGGTTTCTGACGAATCTCCCTTTTGATGACCCATCCTTCTCAATAAGCAGATAGACATTGTCTTCAGGGAATCCCTCTATGACTATGGCTAGTATATGGTATTCGGGGTTAGGTCTGATAATTGTCTCCAGCTTGCCTATCCTCCTCTCAAGGCTTGCTTTAGTCATCACCTTCAATTATCTCCTCACCCACTCCACGTTTCTATGAGCCTCATCGTAGATTTGCCGATACTTCGGCCTCATTCTCCCATTTTCATCATAGACCTCGGAGAGAACTTTCTCCGTAACTTGCCTCTCCATTTTAAAGTATTCCATTTCTGCTTGCTCTGACGTTAATCCTCGTTGCAGGCACTCATCGATGAACCTATCTTTTAGAATCCTTGCTTCCCTAAGATCCCTGTTTATTGCTTCGCATCGTTTCATCCATTCAGGCTCTTGAACCAACCATTTCTCCTCTAGCACCCTCAGTCTCTTGTCAAGTCTCAGTCTAGTCACCATCAGTGAACCACCCTCCCATGGAGTCCCTCCCTCTCGTTACGTTCCTCGATGAGTCTGCAACCCCTCACCTGGAGGGCCACGATGAATCGCTTTAAAGGGAGACTTCTAACCTCCAGTTTGTAAAGCCGGCTAAACAGAGAGCGTCCTCCAGCTGGGCATCCCTTATCAACTCTCGAACGATCTCAGCGATCTTGAACTTGATCTCGACGAAGAGCCTCAGGCCTCCCACCCGGGCATTGGGATTATCAACCTCCTTCAAGTACAGGAGGTAAGCATCGTTGGAAACCCTGTTGAGGCTGTACAGGGACTCGTACAGAACGTTCTCCAGCCTATCAAAACCCGCGACCTGCTTAAGCCAATGGCCGCGTCTATGCCAATCCATGTAAACCGATTTACGATTCAGGCCGTACTCCTTCGCAATGGTTGTAACCACCTCCGCTGAATCCAAGCCCATTCCCATGAGATTCAGCATTTTCACCCTACGTTCCGAAATTTCCCGGTTCATCCCTATACCCCAGATCCTACTTTTCTGTAGACCCCCAACTCAAAGGGTATCTGAAAAACTTCCGCACTTCTGGTCGACTTCGATCGATCGGTGCGCAGCCTGTGCTCACTTGAAAAAGGATTTGCTATCTAACATAGCATGACTTTTATTCTCTTTTCAGATTCTCTATCTTTGTATGAACCTACGAACCCTAATAACTAAAGCATCGTATTTTGCCTTAGGACTGTACAATGGCTTCTTTCTCCTTCCAGTATTGAGGACAGGTTACTTTGGGGCTATAAAGGGATGGGATTTTTCTTTATCTCTACATCCTGTAGATATCTTCATGTTCCTATTCCCTATATTCCCCGTTTTCGCCTTTTTATCAGTTATATTATGTTTTAGGGAAATAAGACGAGATAGATATAGAAATATCAATTTCATCATCATCGGCTTAAGTATAGGAATCTTAGCCTTCTTCGCCTTTGCATTATATGCCATTCTCCAAGTCATGGAAGCAATGTGGTGGAGCGGAGATTTCTAGATTTTTATGCGGCCATAGTAATTGGAGAACAAACTCATCAATCGAGTCCCCAACCTTATAACACCACCAACACCAACCAGAACACTCCTCCGCCTCTATCTTCTCGTTTAAGGCACTTGTCATGTTGCATGCGAAGGCTGATTCATTTTTTGATGATCCAAACTCACCAATCCAGAGCGGGATCTTCCAATTTCGAATCTTGTTTGTCGCCCTTTCGATGAGTTTTCTGCAGGCCTCAAGAGTATGATCTTCGGTGTAGGCGTGTTGAGAATAGACCAAGCTAGCACTTATCTTCGGCTTCCCCAAACTAGGCTTCGAATCGCCATCCTCCCCCTCAAAGAAGAGGAGGTGATTCGGGTCCACCTTAAGGATTCTCCCGATAACATAATCATAAAACCTTCGGAGGATCTCGGAGTTTAATTCCTCCTCATCTATGCCACTAGGTCGGTTGGGTTCATTGAAGATGTCGTAGCCCGCCAGATAGGAGTAGTTCCAATATCTCTTAGCGAGGATACACCAGATGTCTGCGAACTTCGTCCATGAGTCGGAAACATCCTTTACCGAGTTTTTCCACCAGTCGTACAGGAACTTGTCTTCGGAGTCATAGCTCTCACAAAGCCATGTTGGGAACCCAACGCCGTGGCTCCCGTTTATCGGGTCGTAGATGAAGTGGCTGCTGGTGTGCCATTGATGCATATCTAGTACAAGATACATACTATTATTCTGGCACCACTCAACTAAGGGGTCAATGTATTCTTCGATGAAAGTGTAGTTGACAACTCCTTGTTCAGTCTCTAACTTCTCCCAGTATATGGGAAGACGAATAGAATTGAAGCCTAAACTCTTGATCCGCTCCAGGTCAGCGAACTTCAGCGGTCGCTCCCACTCATTCGAAACTTCAAGATAATTGACACCTCTGAGAATAATTGGGGTCTGTTTCCCATCGACAATGGATATGCCTCTGATTCTGAGCTGTTCGATGGGAAGGTGACTCGAAGAAAGGTATTCCCAGGCAAGAAAGAACAAGGTAGAAATCAGAATTAAGAGAAGAAAGACTTGAATTGCTTTAATACGAATTTTTTCTCTCAAAACTCCTTCTCTCTTGTGCATTTTCAATCTATATCATGTGATGAAACCTATTTCAATGTTAGTTCATCAACTTAGTAATCGAATACAGTAACATAGCCATTCCTTATGATTGAGGAAATCGGGGTTTAACTTGGCGCGGAGTGGAATAGGAACAATCATAGGGAGAAAATCCGTAAGTAAAGGACGAGAATACACCCGCGCGCGCATAGCTTTCGATCGAGCGAAATCAATCAACTCACATAGGACATAAATTTATCATGACCCTTGCCGCTTGAACCACTGTTGGCAACGTCTGATAGATTACTGACCTTTGAAAACAATTCAACAAACCTATCAAAGCTCTTTGACAAGGCATTCAGATTATTCTCCAGAGACTCGATCCTGCTCTCGATGTTCGCTAAGCGCCTCGGCATCAGGATGTAGTCCCTAACGTTCTCAACCCCACGGTACTCTGAGTGAGGAACTCTTTCAGGTGGAGAGTGATCCACGCTTCCGACACCCTCCACGCTAACCGCCCCATACTTGTTCAGTTCCTTCGCTACTTCATCGTAGAACCTAACAACTGGCTTCCCAACTGGAAACCCGCTATCGCTCAGAATAAGGCCGAAATCATACTCCAACACACCCTTAACCTGAGAGACAACCAGGCCGGCTTCAACCAATAAAGCGTTAACATCGAACCCCTTAATCCTCCCAGTATGAATCACCACTGATTTATCTCCATGCTTCTCCACCGTAATCCTGCCAATCTTGACACCCTTCTTAACCCAGTTCCTAGGCTCACCCATCTTCTTCCAATCTATAGGAAATCGCTCAGGCTCCACGATCGAGAACTTGAACGGATAATCCTCCAAAACCACCATCTCCTCAAACTCTCGCTCACTCCCCGCGGGAACCTTCGAACCCAGAGGAGTCAACTCATAAACCTTAATCCTATCACAAACCACCAACCTCAACAAATCGCATTTAACAAAACGCTTCACGTGATAACTGACAGTACTCTTCTCACAATTCAGCACATCAGCAACCGACGAAGCAACCTCACCCTTCCCAATAAGCTCCAGAATCCTCCTAGATAGAGAGGTCAAGCGATACAGTTTAAATATCTTAGCCTTCTTTCGAACCTTCGAACCCTTCAAAACCAAAACCTCTCAAGCAAAGATTCATAAAACAATGAAAAAAGGGGGAAACTGAGTATAAATCACAACAAGGGAAAGGTAGCCCGGGAGAGATTCGAACTCTCGTGCGAGGGTGTCCCCAGCCCGTTGGCCTCCAGAGCCCCCAATCCTTGACCACTAGATGACCGGGCTTGCTCTGTGATTTTATCGCAACACCTCATTTATAAGTTTGACCAGAGCCGTCTCGATCTTCAACCAATTCGCGGTCGGTTTCTTTCAGATCCTTTGTCTGAAGATCTGTTCTAAAGGAATCGTATTGCTTCTCGGTTGGTCGAACAACGTATATTATATGGGGCGTATCGAATGGAACAGCGAGCTAATCGGTCTGTATTAAATGGAAGAGAGGACCGAAAAGTTTATATAGTTAGACATGGGGAAATATGTTGCGTTACCCCGTATGAGCAGTTTATTCTGAATCTAAGAGATGTGGATTCTGTGATGGGATAATAAACAGAGGTGAGCATGTTGGACACTAGCGTGCTGAAGAAGGAGGAGGGCGAAAATATCGACCATTGCCCCGAATGCGGTAGTGAAAACCTTATTCAGGATGAGGAATCGGGCGAGATTATTTGCGGAAACTGTGGTTTAGTTATCAGCGAGTCCACCATAAACGAGGGCCCGGAGTGGAGGGCCTTCACTCAGAGCGAGAAGGAGAGCCGAAGCAGGGTTGGTGTTCCTCTATCCTTCTCGGTTCATGACAAGGGTTTAACAACCGTCATAGGAAGGGTTAGCAGGGATGCCATGGGGAGGAAGCTCCCCCTCAAGACTAAGCTCCAGATGCTCAGGCTGAGGAAATGGCAGATAAGGTCGAGGGTACACTCCTCGGTCGACAGGAACCTGGCTCAGGCCATGGCTGAGCTCGACAGACTCACGGACAAGCTCTACATACCCCCGTCGATCAAGGAGAAGGCTGCAATCGTTTATCGCAGAGCTCTCGACAAGGGGCTCGTGAGAGGACGCTCCATAGCGGCGATAACCGCGGCAGCCCTCTACGCCTCCTGCCGCATGACACAGACGCCGAGGACACTGAAGGATGTCTCTGTTCACAGCCCCATAGACAAGAAGGATATCGCTCGGTGCTATAGGCTTCTGCTCAGGGAGCTGAATCTGAAGATGCCCATTCCAGGCGCCGAGGAGAGGATACCGAAGATCGCCGCGAAGGTGGGTGTGGGGGAGAAGACGCAGCAAACCGCTATAGAGATACTCAGGAGGGCGGAGAAGATCAAGACAACGGCGGGAAAGGACCCCATGGGTCTTGCAGCCGCAGCCCTCTACATCGCCTGTGTCATGAACGATGAGAAGAGGACGCAGAAGATGATCGCCGACGCAGCGGGGGTCACAGAGGTCACCATCAGGAACAGGTATAAGGGGCTGAAGGAGAACCTCAAGCTAGACATATAATATATATCCCTTTTTATATAGAGCCTCATATAGAGCATCCGAATGTCAGAGACGAAGGAGCCCCGGGAGAAGATACTGATTCTCTGCATAGATAGCGACAACGATATCGGCATAAAGGCAGAGGTAGACACGCCGATCCTGGGCAGGGACGAAAACATCGAGGCGGCGACCAAATTGGCTCTGAAGGATCCAGAGGAGGCCGACGCCAACGCCATGTTCGCCGCCGTAAAGATCATGAATACGCTGAGCGAAGAGGAGGAGACGAAGAGCGAATACGAGGTGGCAACGATCTCAGGCTCCGAGGCAGGCGGACTGGAGGCCGACAGGAGGATCACCCATGAGCTTCAGGAAGTGCTGGAGAGATTCCCCGCGAACGGCGTTATCCTCGTCTCCGATGGCTACACCGACGAGTCGATCATCCCCATAATCCAGTCGAGGGTGCCCATTGTCTCCTTAAGGCACGTGGTTGTCAAGCACAGCGAGAGGCTCGAGGAGACTTGGGCTGTGCTTCTGCGTTACGGAAAGATGATGGTTAACGAAATAAAATACTCCAAGTTCATCCTCGGCGTCCCAGGCATACTTTTAATAGCCTTCGGCCTCTTATACATCTTTAACCAGCTTCAGAACGCCGTCGTGGTACTCCTCTTCATACTTGGCGGGGCGCTCGTCGTGAAGGGTTTTGGATTGGATGAGAAGATAACGCTGCTCGTGCCTACCACTCCTGCGGACCAGTTGAAGCTCGCGACGAGGGTTGCGGGGTTGGTTCTCGTCATCATAGGATGCTACATAGGCGGAACAAACGCAGCCAGTTTCGTTTCGTCAGACGCCCCACCCTTCTGGATTAACCCCTGGTACTGGTTCAGTTTGACGCCTACTTTGATTGGACACTTCCTCATGAGGGGTTTAGACCTAATAATCATCGGAGCGGTCTTCTCCTTCGTCGGGGAGATGATATACTTTTTAATGAGGAAAGATGCTAGGCTGTGGCGGAATGTCGTAGGAATCAACATCTCCTTTTGGTTGAGATTCATCCTCATCGAAGCTGCGAATGTTCTCTTAGCGCCTCAGGCCACTGTAACCCTTTACTCTCCCTTGGTTATTATAACCATAGCATCGGTAGCAACAACGGCCGCCCTTGTCCTGGTAATCTACAGAACAAATAGATTCCACTCCTTGGAGAAGGGCGACTCAAGATGATGAGGACCCCTTGGAAGAGTCGGTCCACCTCCTTGAGGTTTGGTGTCTGAGATGCTCAGAGGCCTGCTCTCCGCTTTAGGCATCTACAAGCTTTACCACAAGTGGCTTAGATACCAGATAAAGTCGGGTAAGAAGCCTGAGCACATAGGGGTTATCCTCGACGGTAACAGGAGGTGGGCCTCCCTCCACGACCTTGAGGGAGGGACGGGGCATCCTCAGGGCGCTGAGAAGGTCGAGGAGTTCCTTAAATGGTGTCTGGACCTTGAGATAAAGACCGTCACCATATATGTCTTCTCCACAGAAAACTTCCGAAGGCCTAAGAAGGAAGTCGATGAGATCATGAATCTGGTTGAGGAGTGCCTGCAGCGGATTATGAAAGATGAGACCATACATAGATACCGTGTTAGGATTAAGGCCCTGGGAAGGCTCAACATGTTGCCGGAAAGCCTTCAGCAGATGATAAGAAGCGTCGAGGAGCAGACGAAGGACTACGACCGTTACTATTTGAATGTTGCCATCGCCTACGGCGGGAGAGCCGAGATTATAGACGCTACGAGGGAGATCGCGAGGGAGGTGGTTAAGGGGAAGATTCCCTTGGAGAACATAGACGAGACACTCTTCGAGAAGCACCTCTACACCTCGCACTTGCCCCATCAGGACCCCGACCTGATCATTCGAACCTCAGGCGAGTCGAGGCTCAGCGGCTTCCTCATTTGGCAGTCAGCCTACAGCGAACTCTTCTTCATGGATGTTTACTGGCCCGAATTCAGGGATATAGACCTAGAGCGGGCGATCAGGGCCTTTGAAAAAAGGGAGAGAAGGTTTGGGAAATGATTGACCCTTTATAGGGTCATCTCCTTTAGGCTCTTGTGGAACTTTGTCAGCCTCTCGGCTCCTTCCTTCGTCACCAGGACTGTGTCCTCGATTCTGACGCCCCCTACGCCACCGATGTATATGCCTGGCTCATCGGACACGACGTTTCCTACCTTCAGAGTGTCCTTGCTCTCAGTTGAGAGGGAGGGAGCTTCATGGACATCGAGCCCCACGCCGTGGCCCAGAGAGTGGATGAAGAGCTCGCCGTATCCGGCATCGGTGATGATCTTCCTAGCCAGGGCGTCCACCACCTTTCCTTTAACCCCTCTCTTTATCTTACCTAGAGCCTCCTCGTTGGCCTTCAGCACGGTCTCGTAGATTTTCCTCTGCTCCGCTGAGGGCTGTCCAACGATGAAGGTTCTGGTGATGTCCGACCGATATCCCCTGTAGGCTGCACCAGCGTCTATGACGATGAAGTCCCTTTTCCTGATCTCCCTGTCCGTGCAGCCAGCGTGGGGATAAGCCGCCCGCGGACCTGAGCCGACGATAGTTGGGAAGGCCAAGCCCTCTGCGCCCCTCTTCCTCATCGCGTACTCGAGCTCCGCGGCGACCTCGTACTCCCTCATGCCCTCCCTGAAGGTGGATCTGACGGCCTCCATCCCCGCGTCGGACATCTCGCAGGCACGCCCGATCCTTGAGATCTCCTCCTCGTCCTTGACGCTCCTCATCGCCGAGATAATCTCGGTTTTGGGGTTGACCTCGAATCCCTGAAGCTTCTCCTTGAGCTCCTGGTGCAGCTCAGGGCGGAGAGCGTCGAAGCCGATGATCTTTGGTTCTGCTCTCTGGAGATGCTTCAGGAGGATCTCCGGGAACTCCTTTCTCTCATAGGTCTGTATCTCGCAGCCCTTGGCCTCGACCTTCGTTATCTCGAGGTTCATCTTTGATGTGAGGAGCAGTGGTTTCTCTCCTTGTAGAGAGAGCAGTGTTCCCCCTCCGCTTGAGTCTGTGAAGTACCTTATGTTGGAGTCGCCCGTGATGATGTATCCGCCTAGTCTTTCTCTGACCAGGGCTTTCCCGAGTTTATCTATTCTCATATTTTCTCATATCGATGGGAGCTGTTGAAATTATTTAAAGGTGAGGAGCATCGGGGATGGGGGCGATCTCCTACGTTATCTTCGAACAACTGCTTCGAGCCTTCGTTCTAATATGGAGTAATACTCTCTGCTTAGAGCGTTTGGCAGGGCGAAGATTTGAACTTCTTTAAGGAAACATAGAATACTCAACGGGTCTCATCCGAAGAATTAAGGGAGATAAAGTAATTTAGACTGAACCATCCACCTGAAGCGTCACAAGGAGGGCTTCGAGAATGGTCTACGTGAGGCAGATCGTGCTGAGAAATTTCAAGTCTTTTAGCGGAACCTCCAGGCTGAACCTGGACCCAGGCTTCACCATAATCACTGGCCCCAATGGCAGCGGAAAGAGCAACATTCTCGATGCCTTCCAGTTCGTCCTCGGGGAGCTCGGTTCGAGGAGGATGAGGGTCTCCGCCTTCTCGGGGCTCATCTACGACGAGGCGGGCAGAGAGGGGGAGGGGAAGGCGAAAAATAATTTTGCTCAGGTCATCGTAAGACTGGATAACTCGGATAACGGCATAGCTGTGGACAACAAGGTCGTCAGCATAGGGAGGAGAGTTGATCCCGAGGGAAGGAGCAGGTTCTTCCTGAATGGCAAGGTCGTCCCAAGGAGGACGGTGGTTGACATTCTGAAGATGGCTGGCATAAGCTCCGAGGGATACAACATCGTGCTCCAGGGAACCGCGACGAGGCTCAGCGACATAACCCCAGGAGAGAGGATGAACGCCATAGAGAGCATCATAGGCATCGCCGAGTACGACGAGAAGAAGGCCGAGGCAAAGGGCAGACTCGAGGAGGCCGAGAGGAAGGTCGAGGTCGCCTCAGCGCGAATCGACGAGGTGCGAAAGAGGCTTGTCGCCCTGGAGCGCGAGAGGAACGACGCCCTAAGGTACCGCTTCCTCCTGGAGGAGGAGAAGAAGCTCAGAATCAGAAGACTCTCCTTCGAGGTGCTCAAGGCTGAAGACGAGATCGAAGACCTCAACCAGAAGCTGAAGGCTCAGGAGGAACGGCTCCAGGGCCTCGAGGCGGAAAAAGATGGTCTTCTCTCCGATAGGGCGAAGGCCAAGGAGGAACAGGAGAGCTTCAGCCAGGAGACGGCCGATAAGGGCAACACCGAACTTCCTATAATCAAATCCGAGATCGTTAGGCAGAGGGAGTTCATCGGGGCGCTGCAGCGGAGGAGGGAGGAGATCGAGCGGAGGAGGACGAGCCTCCTAAGGAGCAGGGAGGAGGAGAAAGCCGAGCTGGAGCGCCTGAAGAAGGAGCGAGAAACGATCAACGGGGAGATCGAGGCTCTGAATAACGAGGTGTCCTATGCAAAGGACCAGATCCAAGAGAGGGAATCGACCATACTTGAGAACTCTGAGCAGATCTCCACATTAAAGGAGGAGGTAGTGAAGAACCGGAAGACCGCCGAGGAGATGGAGGAGAGGCTCGATCCCATCAGGGAGAGCCTTGAAGGACTGGGGCTAGACGAAAACAAGCAATCTCTCATCGTGGAGAACCTGGAGGAGAGGCTCAAAGAACTCCGCAAAAAGAAGGCTGAAGCCGAGAAAGGCGTTGAGAGCCTGAGGAAGAGCCTAAAGGAGTTCAGGGATCTGAAGAAGGCGGAGCAAAAGAAGGTAGAGGATTTTCTGAGAGAGACTAACGATCGGCTGGAAAAACAGAGGCTCCTGAGGAAGAGACTCGAGGAAGCCAGAGTCCTAACCTCCCAGGTGGAGAGCACAGTAACAGAGTTCACAGCTAAGAGAGACCTCTGGAAGAACATCGCAGTCGAGGAGAGAGCCCTCCAGCGCATCGAGGAGATGGGTGAAGGTGGGGCGATAGCTGGATACCATGGCATACTAAGAGACCTCGTCAAGATTGAAGCAAGGTATAGGCGTGCCATGGAGACCTCCTCTGACGGCTGGATAAACGCCGTGGTTGTTGAGAACCTCGACTCCGCGCTCGAATGCATCAAGAGCATGAAGAAGTCAGAGTTTGGAATGGTGAGGGTCCTTCCCCTGCAGGAGATCAGGCCTCTCAAAAACACCCTTCAAAGGTTCAAGTCCCTTGAAGCTGAGGAGGGCCCGAGGGGTGTGGGCGTCGTCGCCCCTCTGCCAACGCTGATAAAATGTGATGAAAACTTCTCTCCTCTGATCAGCCTCATCTGGGGTGACACCCTCTTGGTCAAAGACGATGAGACTGCTCTCAAGGTTTCAGGTCAAGGCTACAGGGCGGTGACGACATCAAGTGACGTCTACGAGCCGAGCGGCGGGGTCCTGGGTGGGCATTACAGGGCTATACCCGAGTTCTCGAAGCTCGTGCCAGCCGAGGAATCGATAACCAACCTTTCCAAGACCATAAAGGCTCTGAAAATCCACCTGAATGATAGGATGAGTAACCTAAGGCTCTCCGGCGACGACATGAAGAAGGAGTCCAGCTACATCGACGACTCAACCAAGACCATTGAGACGATCGAAGGAAACCTCAGGCAGTTCACCGAGAGCCTGAGAAGGGCTGAGAGGAACGTCTCCGCCATGAACAAGCGAATAGAGGAGGTACAGGCGGAGCAGGAGAGGGAGAAGAACCTGGTCAACTCGCTGAGGGAGAGAAAGGAGATAGCCCTGAATGAAATGAGGCGCATCAAGGAGGAGGTCTCCCAGCTAATGGCGAGGAAGCCGTCCGACGTGGCGGACCTGGAGGCCCAGATAGCGCGGCTGAACCAGGAGATCGATGCGCTGAGGAGGAGAGGCGGAGAACTGGAGAGCGAGATCCTGAGCCACAGAGGGAGGCTTGAGAGCGTGGTTGAACCCAGAAGCTCAGACCTGGAGCGCAGACTCTCCTCGTCAGCAGAATCCACTCGTGACCTGGAAGCGGAATTGGCTAAGGTCAAAGAGGAGTCGGAGGCGGCGGAGAAGGTTCTGAAGGAGCTGGAGGCGGAGAAGAACACGCTGACGGAGGCTGTGGAGTCGACGAGCAAGGTTCTGCGGATGCACCAAGAGAAGATCAACAAGATCGAGGCGGAGATCGAGGGCATTGAGAGGCGCGCAGCATCCATGGGACAGGAGAAGATGGAGGTCACCCTGGAGGCTGAGAGGAAGCGGTTCCGCGCAGATCAGCTGAGAAGGGAACTAGCTGTTCTGGGGCAGCCTGAGCCCCTTCCCACCAAGGAGGAGGACCTTCGCGAGATCGATGGGGCGCTGAAGGTTGTGCGCGCCGAGTCTGAGACGCTGGGAGCCATCAATCAGCTCGCCGTGGAGCAGTACGGCGAGCAGATGGGCAACTACAAGCAGCTCTCCATGCGAATCAACGAGCTGGAGGAGGAGAAGGCATCCATCCTGAAGTTCATAGAGGAGATAGAGGATGCCAAGCTGAAGCACTTCATGAAATCCTTCAACGAGATCTGCGAGAACTTCACGGAGTTCTTCTCGAAGCTGACGGGCGGCGGAGAGGGACGCCTCGAATTCCAGAACCCCGAAGACCCCTTCTCCGCGGGCATAGACCTCTTCCTCCAGTTCCCGGGCAAGCCCATGCGCCTGGCGAGTGGACACAGCGGAGGGGAACGGTCGGTCGGCGCTATAGCTTATCTCCTAGCCATACAGAAGTTCCTTAAGGCTCCCTTCTACATCTTCGACGAGATAGACGCCCATCTAGATGACTTTAACGTTGACCGTTTAGCTGAGGTTCTCAGGGAGAACGCCTCTAAGGCTCAGTTCGTCGTCATAAGCTTCAAGGACGCGATGATAAACACAGCTGAGCAGGTCTACGGCTGCTTCAGCAAAGGAGGCAAGTCCAGAATAATCAGCCTGCCGAGGCTGGAGGTCGCCCGCTGATGTCCGAGAAGCCCTACTACCTCCGCCCGCCCTGGGATGTCCTCTTCAAGATCACGAAGCTGGAGACGGTTAACCCCTGGAGCGTGGACCTGGTCTACATCCTCATGTCCCTGCTGGAGGAGATGCACAAGGCTGGAATCGACTTCAGACTGGCGGGAACCGCCGTCAACTCCTCCGGCTTCATCTACCTCAAGAAGGCGGAGCTCCTCCTCAAGCTCGAGGAACCGCCTCAGCCTGTGAGGGAGAGGGGGGAGACCTACCTTCCTCCACCCATAAACCTCCCACTGAGGTTTGAACTGCCATCGACTACCCTGAAGGACCTCATCCTGGCTCTGGAGAAGGCGCTGGCGGAGGGCGAAGCAGCAGTCTCCAAGCCAATGCTGCCGGTTCTCCCTGAGCCTGTCTTTGATCTTCCCCAGATAGACCAGTGGCTGATCGAGATAAGGGAGAGGGCTGAGGATCTCCTCAGGAGGATTAGAGAGATGGCCTCTCGGAGCGGCGGCGTGCTCTTCTCGACGCTGGCGGAGGGATGCGACAGGTTTCAGTACATCAGAATATTCATCCTGCTGCTCTTCCTCGCCCAGAAGGGGGAAATAGACCTCGACCAGGACGAGGAGGGCTCGGACATTAGGGTCAAGTTAGAGGTGAAAGAAGATGGAGAACGATGAGAACACCAGAGACGGAGAGAGGATGGCCCTGGTAGAGGCGGCACTGTACGCAGCTGGCCGCCCCCTGGAGCTGGATGAATTGGCCAAGATGGCTGAGACCAGGTCGGAGAAGGTGGCGCTGAGGCTCATCGCCGTGCTGGCTAGGCGATTTGACGATGAGAAGAGCGCTCTGGAGGTCAAGGAGCTGCCCGGCAACCGTTTCGTTCTGCAGCTGAGGCTTGGTTACACGGAGAAGGTGAGGAGGGTGGCGAATAGGCCGCTCCTGTCCAGGGGACCCTTAAAGACCTTGTCCTACATAGCCTACTACCAGCCTGTTGAGCAGGGCAAGGTGCTGGAGGATCGTGGAAAGCACATCTACTCCCACCTCAGGATGCTGGAGTCGATGGGCCTCATATCGAGGGAGAAGATGAACAGCAGGGAAACGGTGATCAGGACCACCTCGTACTTCGCCGACTATTTCGGCTTCAGCCACAACGCCAGCAACCTTAAGGTCCAGCTGAAAAGGCTCTTCGAGCAGATGAAGATCGAGAAGATCGAGGACCTGAAGGAGAACGGCTTAAGCAACACCCTAACCCTTGAACCCTCTCCGAGTGGAAACGGAGCTCTGGGAGGGGGTGAGCCCTGGGATAAGCCGGACGATAAACCCGAGCCACGCGAGGGGCAGGAGTAGCTTACAGATTTTTACGGTATTTTGTCTCTTCGAAAACCTCATATACAACGAGGTGGTTAGAAACCTCAAGCCAAGGCGATAAGATTGGGCTGGCACGGGAACCTCCAGAAGAGGAAGAGGACGGGCGGAAAAAGAAAACCCTATCGGACGAAGAGGAGATTCGAGGCGGGGCGTTACCCAGTAGAGACACTGCTCAGAGATGAGGAGAGACGACAATTTGTTCGGACCAGAGGAGGCGGGCGTAAGGTGAAGCTCATGACCGCCAGATACGCCAACATCTCAGACCCGCGGACGGGAGAGACAGCGAAGGTTGAGATCCTCGACGTCCTCAGGAACCCCGCGAACGTGGACTACAACAGGCGGAGGGTGCTGACGAAGGGCACCATCATAAGGACAGAGCTGGGCACCGCCAGGATCGTCTCAAGGCCAGGCCAGGATGGCGTCATAAACGCCGTGGTCATAGCCGAGGAATAAAGCTCACCCGCTTCTCAAAGAAAAACCGTGTGTGGGGCTCAGCCGAGATGAGGAAAAGCGGAAAACTCTTCCTTTGGCCACTCTACTTCGAGGCATCAATATCCAGAAAAGGCGGTAGAAGGGTTCCAAAGAGCCTTTCCCTAAACGGCGTGAGCGTTAGAGAGATTATGAAGGCTGCAGAGGATCTCGGCCTCACCTTCGAGGTTGAGATGAATGCGGCGCATCCCTCTCGGCACTGGGAGAAATCGGGGGTTATGCTCGTGGAGAAGCCTAAGGATAAGCCCGATCTGCTTAGGCTCATTGCGAAAAAGATGCGGGAAAATAGGTCTTTGTAGCTTTTCTTGCCTAAAAAGGTTAATAAGGGACCGTGAGATAGGAGTACTAAAGCTTTTTTGAAGGGGTTCCATGAAGGCTTCAGTGATAGGTGTCGTAGAGCATTTATCCATCGGCAGCGGGAACCTGATTCTAAGGGCTGAGAGAGAGGTCAAGATCGGCGAAATCGTTCTCGACAGCAAAAAGAAGAAGATTGGCACAGTATTCGATTTTTTCGGACCCGTCTCCTCTCCATTCATCTCAATTCGCCCCACCGTTGAGAACCCGGAGAAATACGTTGGGAAACCCCTGTACATCGAGGGTGGAAAGAGGTAGGAAAATGAGTCTGGAGAAAGAAAAGGTTTCTGAGGAGATGAGATGCCCAGAGTGCGGAAGCACTGACCTCATCAGGGATTATGATGTGGGGGAGATCGTCTGCGAGAAATGTGGCTACGTCATCTCCACATCCCTCTTCGATCAGGGACCCGAGTGGCGAGCCTTCGACGAGGAGCAGAGGGAGAAGCGGACCCGCGTCGGCGCACCCCTGACCTGGACAATTCACGACAAGGGACTCTCAACGGTCATCGACTGGCACGACTCAGATGTCTACGGGAGGAAGCTGAAGCCAACGGAGAAGGCCCACATCTACAGGCTGAGAAAGTGGCACAGGAGGTCAAAGGTCTCCGGAGCCACCGAGAGGAACCTGGCCTTCGCCCTCTCAGAACTCACGAAGGTGGCCTACAAGCTGAACCTGCCTAAGAACGTGCTGGAGACATCGTCCGTCATCTACAGGCAGATCGTGCGAAAACGCCTCATCAGGGGCAGGTCGATCCAGGGTGTGGCGGCGGCCTCCATCTATATGGCCTGCAGGCAGTGCGACGTCATTCGAACCCTCGAGGAGGTGGCGAAGGCGAGCAACATCTCCAAGAAGGAGGGCGGCAGAAACTACAGGTTCCTGCTGAGGCGTCTGGACACAAAGGTGATGCCCGTGAACCCGCATAACTACGTCTCGAAGTTCATCAATCAGCTTTCGCTCTCGGGCGGCACCGAGTCCTTGGCCATAAACATCCTCAAGATAGCCTCAGACCTCAAGCTGACCAGCGGAAGAGGACCCGCGGGCATCGCTGCTGCGGCAACTTACATAGCGAGCCTCCTCACCGACGAGCGGCGAACCCAGGGCGAGATCGCGAAGGGTGCCCATGTCACCGAGGTGACGATCAGAAACAGGTACAAGGAGCTCACCCAGAAGCTCTATATAACGGTCTCCCTCTAGCAGATTGGACTAAAAGCATCTTTTTACGCCTCTTCTCTTCTTGTTGCTTAGGAGCAAAAAGGAGAGACGAAATCGATCGGCGTGAAATACCAACAGATTTAAAGGCTTGATGAGGTATAGAAGCAGAGTGTGATGACATGACACAGAATCCGAGCATCGTCTACGTGGGGAGCAAACCTCCGATGAACTATGTGATGGCCCTGATGCAGGGTTTATCCATGACAAACAGCGGCGAGGTCGTCCTGAAAGCAAGGGGAAGAGCGATCTCAACGGCGGTGGATGTGGCAGAGATCTGTAGGAGAAGATTCATGACGAGCCTTCAGGTCTCCAAGGTCACCATAGACACAGAGGAACTCGAGGTGGAAGGCGGAGGAACCAAAGGCGTATCCAGCATAGAGATCGTCCTCACAGACACCTCGAAGAAGGCGAAGCAGCAAAGCTAACGCCCCACAAAAGCATCGTAGCCAAAAATCCGAAGACCCCAAAGGGTTTTTTTAATAACCCCTCCTATTTAGAAGAGGTTATAAACAAGTCCTAAGAGGAGATACGGTCAACATCTTCTATGACTAGATGAGTGCACTGAAAAAGAAGGTTTTAGCTTGGTTGTGGGAATTGAAGAGGGTAGGGTAGAGAGCGACCTTGATCGATGACCTATGTGTTACTGATGGCATAATTAAAATTTAGAATAATATAATGCTTTAGATCGCTCAAAAGACCTGGATCGATAAGACCTTTACAGTTTAACTTATTGTAACAATATAGAAATGTAAAAACACCTTTTCTGGAATCTACAGCTACTCTCTCTTCTCTCTTCTTCTCTTTCGTCTTTCCTTTCTTTCTCGTTTAGAGAGAGGTTTAGGCTTACCTTTCTTTTCAAGGATTCTCCTATCTTTCTTCCCTTTCTTGCCTTTCTTCTTCTCTTCTTGTTCCTCTTCCATACAGGTCAACCTAGTGGCAAGATCTTGCCAATCCCTCTACACCCTCTTAAATATGCAGGCAACTCTGAACCTGTGGTTAGTGCTTCTCACTATTCCTATTGTTCCAGCCAGCTTAAGATCCTTCTTGGAATACATAGGTAAGACTTGATCCAGCCAGACTAGGAAACATGCTTTCTCAAGGCATTTAGCAGCTTCTCTAACCACCTTGTTCCTGTTAACCATAGTGTTCTGCATCCTCTTGGCTATATAGAGGATCAGATAGGATGACGTACTCGCCTTCTACAAGAAATTCGTTCCCTACAGCTAAGCTAAAAGGATACAAAACCCAAACACCCTATCTTTTTTTCTTGTGAACTTCTGCTTGCTACTAAAATGAGTGCTCCGACCGGTCGATCGGTCATCAACCATTTCCAAATTTTGTCTATTTCATAGCTACCTAACCATGGTTACAGCAATGAAAGAATAGTTTAGATTTAGAATTTCCTTAAGCCTAAAAATTACGTTTAAGATCTTATTGTTTCATATGTTCTTAAGACATGTAAATTAGAAGCTTAGATATTGTATGTTCAAAAGAGTAACAACTTCTTTTTCCATCGGCATCTCCTTTGAGGCTTCTTTAGGCATAAATTATTATTAAACTTTATATTAGTAGAGTTCGTATAAAATAGCAGAAAATAAAGATGTCTGGTGTCTATTTATGTCAAAGTTAAATATTTTGAAAAAGCTTTATCAAAAGCAATCGGAAATTGCAAATTACGAGCGCAAGTTACCAGATGGGAGAATAGAAAAAAAGAAAATATTATACACAGAAGTTACCGATGATATATGGAATATGCTCACAGAAGATGACCATTTCAAAAAGTCTGTAGACGATGGTTTCGCTAACATAGGTGGATTCGAGGTAAGAAGGGGTTCTAATTTCATAGTCCACGATCAAATTTACATAAAAGAAAAATCCGAGCCCTACAGAAGGGTGTATAAAAAAGTCGGAAGAATGTCTAGGAAATAGACTGAATCCCGCCTTCCGCATGCAATAAAAGTTAAATGTTTGATTATTTTTTATTACTAACATATTCAGACGGCATAAAAATATACATCAGCGCTTAAGCTGGAATTTACGCGTATTTCTTTACGCATTCCGCTAAATTTTTGAAGAATGCTGGAAGAATGGGTTACATCGCGTCCAATACATGGTTAGACGTTAGCTTTGGAGAATATCTCAAACAATTCTTCTTAGACCATTTTCAAATATTGGCAGCCATCGAGCACGATACAGGAGTTTTTGAAAGGGCTATAATTGACACCTTTACCAAAATAATATAATCCAATAAATATTAAATGCAAGAGGTCTTTCGCTTATCGGGTTCTGTTAAGTTGTCGGGTCATCGACGAGACTGTTAACCGTCGGGACCTAATTTGCATTAATCAGCCTTCCTTGTTTTTGCGTGGACGTGGTCCCCATAGAAATTCGATGTCAGGATATTGTTTCAGTACCAATTCCATATCTTTGTCGGTTCGTTCGTCGATACCTGTTTCAGTTGCACCACGGAAAAAGAAGACGTAAGCAGGTTTCCTACCCGATTCATAAGTCAGTATTAATTGGTATTTTCTTAATTTTGATACATCATCTTTAATCTTTTTAATAACTTGAAATGCTGTCCTGGTAGGATAGTGTGTCTCTTTTACCTCAATTGGGAGGCACGGTATTAGTTTATCCTTTTCGTAAGTTATGATTTGAAGGTCGATCTTAGCATCAGCAATACCGAACTCTGGCATTACGTCAGAATCTTCTTTTTCCCTCATCTTCATTTTTCGATATAGATGGTCTGTGATGTCTTTTTCATTACTCGGTTTGAATATACCTTTGCAAAAATCTTCGCATACTTCTTTCCATGCTTCTCTTAACCAATCATGATATTCATCAGCCATAACCATCTCTTTTCAGTATATTTTTTTACATATAAAAATACTGAGGGTGAGAAAGGTCAACTTCCTCTTTAGGTCTTGCTTTTTCTTCCCTTAGTATTACTTTATCATTTTTTTCGGTCCATGACCCGATGGTTAGCAACCCCCACAAAGACCCGACAACTTAACAGAACCCTGTGAAGGAATACTGTCTCTTGTCGTCCCTTCAGCAACCGATTTTAACAACTGAATTGAACAACCTTAAATTGAACAGAACCCGTTTAATAGTGGCTTATGTATAAAGTAGCTGGTAATACCGTTTTAGCAATACCTAATGAATTCATAAGAATAGCACTGATACCTCCAGAAAACGAGGATGACATACTTTGGAGATCAGATGGGATTTGTAGTGAGACAAACAAATGGACCTATAAGTTGCTTCAGCATCTATGGATACCGAGCATATACCTTGAACCAGAAGTAAGGAAAAAATATGACGAAATTCTTGTTTTAAGAAATGGGGGGCGATCTTCTGATATAATAATCCCAACACTGACAGTAGAAAATGGCGAAATTGAATATAAAATGAATATTCTTAACTGTAAAGGCACTGGAGTAATTGAAAGTAGACTGAAGAAAAAGGGTAAGTCAACAGTTGAATATAGGAAAGGTTTTGCAATAAGAAACTCTGTGATAAGCCGAGAGGAATATAGTCACGAAAGGCCTTACGGTGGAGTGACAGCCGAAGCTGCTCTAGAAAATGAAGTGCCTAATGAGCAGGTTATGTTGAGCAATGATTTACCTCACGTTCTTTACGCCATGGTGATTAGAATACCTAGAGAAATTCAAAGAGAAATTGATGAGTACAACGCTAACAATATCTATCAAGGAAATTATTCAAGAGCTTATTTTGGTTCCAGATGGATTAGTGGTGACTTAGTTCAAGTAAAGAGATTTTTTACAACGAATTTGAGAATGAGAATGAAGTTTTATAGAGATAAGAGTTTTTATGAAATAGTAGAAAATAATCCTAGACTTGGATGGCTTGAGCCAGAAAATTTAGCACTATTGCTTGGAAGATGTGATGGAAAGTATGAAAAGTTTTTAAACAAAATGAAAACTGAAGGAAAATTTGGCGACTTTTTGGGACACATTCGTAGGAATAGAACAATTGATGGGCTACTAGTTGATGGAGAAAATCTGGCGTTTCGTTCAAGGATTGAACATAGTAATCTAATAGACATGCCTAAAGCTACTGAACGGTTTATTAAGATATTCTCTAAAAAAGTATTTGATAAAGGTCCGAGTGAGATTCACGAAATAGTTGGGGTCTATTATGATGCAAAAAAGAAAGAATTGACGCATAAGCGATCGATCGATTTCATGGATTCTTTTTAGCAATGGAGACTTGTCTGAGGTATAGGGCTGGCAAAACTTTTACACAGGAGTAGGCTGCCGAGTTAACAAGTCTATTGATGGTTTCTTCTATCGCCCAAAGAGTTTTCCGAGGACCTTCGCTCCGCTTGTCACGGGGCTTCTTTCTTGGTGTTCAACGTGGTCCATGGCGACCGCGTAGCTCAGCACGAGCATGGGGTTGAAGCCTGGTTTTACCATCTCTATACAGTACTCGTCGCTGATGGTCACCCAGTTCAGATGAGCTTTTGCTATGATGGTCTTGTCCGGTGCGATGATGTCGTAGGTGTGATGCACTACGTTGCCCTTGATTCTCGCCATTTCGCGGCCCTCCTGGTCCTCCATCCACCACTCGCTTCCTAGGAGCTTGAGGATCTTCTTCTTGATCCTCGCCATGACCTGGCCGTCCCTGTCCTTGATCTCGTACTCGTGGCGGACGGTGAGGACCCTTCCATCGATCTCGCCTAGATGAGCCCCGTCGTTGTCCTCAAACCAGAACTTGGGACCCCAGCTGACAAATTCCTGCTTGATGAAACCCAGTTGCTCGCCGCTTCTGTCCCTAACCACGTAGGTGTTCCTCACCGAAAGAAGCCGCTGGTCGATGGTGAACTCCCTGTGATCAAACATCATCTTATCTTCATCAAGCTTCGTGGAGCATACACGCTAATTATCTTTTATTAATCAAAGATAAATTTAAAAATTAAATAATACGAATGTTGATCAGTGGTATAGAGCAATGGCTCAACTTCCCTAAATAAAAGCATCCATAACGATTTCTTTAAATAAAAGGGATGAGACAAAACATTAGATTCTCGGGGCGGAGGTCGAAAACGCCGTTTAGGCTGGATCCCAACCGGTGTGGCCCTATGGCGTAATCGGCTCTCGCTTTCCCGATCCCTCTAAATCGTACCCTTTGTTATCATTTTGAATACTTCGTCCATTTGTGCGTCCCACTCTTCAGGAGATGCAGTAGATGCAAGACCTTTAGCCAGCATATCCCATGTTGATTTGGAAAATTTTTTTGAATAATATCTAAATGTTGACAAAGTTATTAACACAGTCATACCTAAAGAGATGGGCTTCTTAGCTAGCGCGGTCAATTCTCCAGATAGAGAGACTAGGTCTGCATAGGTCAAGTCATTTATACTTACTGTTTTGGTCATGTTATACATCACATCGCATTCTATACTACATCACTTCCTACAATAAACGAGAATATAAGTTTTATCATGCCTTACTAATTGACACGTGTAAATCACTTTATCGACTCTTTGGTAGGGTAGAAAGGCTACTCTAATCTATCTGGTTCCTCAAAAAAGGATTTTTCTAGATCAAGAACCGTTCTCTCTTGTTTGTAATGTGTGGTTTTGGCTCGAATATCCTCATATTCTATAGTTTCAATAATGATCTGTGTATCAATGGGCTTGACTTCTAAATCTGGATAGTCAACAGAGGGAATGGTATATCGCCCACCGGCAGACAATCTAGGAAACTGATGGTTATAGCTTCGTTCTTGGTTCTTTCCTACGACCTTACATACTAATCTAACATTGACAGCTGCACCCAATCCTACATTCTCGATATAAATACCCACACCTGGTTTCCAGTTCTGCATTAGTCCAAACGCACCTCTCCAATAATCATTTGCTCGACGAGCAAAGAACACGAGTTTAGGTGCAACCGATGCCTTCAAAGACTCTTCCGACGCTTCTACCTGTAATCTCATTGCTTCTACTTGCAACCTTGCTGCTTCTGCAGAGTCTCTAGCAGAAATCGACATAAGGATTGAGGTATAGAGTAAGGCAGCGCTTATCCCTATCTGGAAGAATTGGAAGGCATCCAATTTTCCAAGAAAGTAAAAGACGGATGTAACAGCAACTAAAATAACTATTGAAAGATAAAGCAAGTTCCTAGCTCGAACCCTTGCCCCCATCTTCTACACAATGTGTAATTTGTAGGTTAGGGTAGATATGTTTTACTAGACGTGAAAATTCATGCACCTTTCTGAAAATAATTAAGGTCTCTTTATATTATCCTTTATTAACCTCAAACATGGTTTAAAAATCAACCATTTTTTTTGCTTGGTTTTCCTGAAGGCTCCACACGACGCCGAATGGTCGAGCCCAGAGCAGGTTTCGGTCCCACGGATTGTTGTCACATACTCGGTCCAGTGCAGGTCGATAGGCGGATAGAAGAGCTTAAGCTATCTCGGCCTCTCTCCCCTGATGTATTCTTCTACCCATTTTTTTGCTTCTTCGTCGGGCACTTGGACGGGAGGATGCTTGAAGGAGTAGGACGATATGCCGGTTAAAGCCCCGCCTATGCCTCGGTCCAGGGCGAGCTTCATGGCCCGTATGACGTCGATGACGACGCCGCCGCTGTTTGGCGAATCCTCCACCTCGAGCTTCACATCAAGCTTTATGGGGCGCCCCCCGAAGGCCGTGCCCAGGAGCTTGATGTAGCAGATCTTCTTGTCGCCGAGGAAGGGCACATAATCCGACGGCCCGATCCTGGTGGGCACGTCGTAGGGCAAGAGGCTCTTCACAGCCTCCGTCTTGCTGATCCTCTTCGACTTCAGCCGCGCCTCCACCGTCATGTTCTCGAAGTCCGTGTCCCCGCCGATGTTCAGCTGGTACGTCTCCTCTATCTTCACGCCTCTGTCCAGGAAGAGCTCCGTCAGGACCCTGTGAAGGATCGTTGCACCAACCTGGCTCTTGATGTCGTCCCCCGCCACAGGCAGCCGACGCTCCTCAAACCTCTTCGCCCAAGTCTCGTCGGAGGCGATGAACTCTGGGATACAGTTCACGAAGGCGCAGCCAGCGTCGAGCGCCGCCTGAACGTAGTACCGTGTCCCCTCTTGGCTCCCAACGGGAAGATAGTTAACCAACATATCCGCCCCACTCTCCTTGAGGACCTCCGCAACATCCACGGGCTTAACCTTCTCCTCATCGTACACTCTGAAGGATTCCCGCATGTGGGGAGCCACCCCGTCTAAAATCGGTCCAGGCATAACCTTGACCCCCGTGGGCGGGACATCGGCGATCTTAACAGCCACATTCGGCTCAGCGAAGATAGCCTCCGAGATGTCCCTCCCGATCTTGAGGCGGTTCACCTCGAAGGCGGCGACGAACTCGATGTCCTTTACGAAGTAGCCCCCAAAATTCACGTGCATCAGCCCAGGGATACTGCCCTCAGTCCGGTCCCTGTAGAACTCCACGCCCTCGACCAGCGTCGCGGCGCAGTTGCCGAGGCCTGCTATGGCTACTCGAATCTTCCCCAAGGCAACCACCAACAACTAAGCAATGTTGTCTCTATATAAATGAACTTCTCACGCCCAACCTCTTCTTCGAACGCCAATAGGCAAAGCCTACGCTCTTTACCTTGGGGCAACACCTTCACTCCGAAGTTGCCAAGAAACCTCTTTCGTAGAGAGTTTCACTCGAAGAAATCTTAAATCAGATGATCATAAACTATAATGTTATAAAGGTCCCATGAGGATTTGTAGAAAGCACATGTCGGTGGGATTCAGCGCTGGGTGAAAAGGTCAACGGTCTAGCCAGGGGCTCTGCCCGAGGGGCCTTCCTCCTCTTCGTCGGATTGGTCCTCTCCGACGTAATCTCAGCAGCAGGCTCCATCCTAGTTGCCAGGCTTCTGGGGTCAACGAACTACGGGCTCATTGGCATTGCGGCTGTTCCCATTTCGATCATAACTCTTTTCAGCAACTGGGGAATCGGCTCCGCCATGACGAGGTTCCTAGCCCAGTGCAGGTCACGGGGAAGGGAGGAGGAGGCTAAGGGCATCCTATTCACTGGAATGCTCACAAATCTTCTCATAGGCCTCTTCTTCACCCTCGTAGCCTTCGTCTCCGCCCCCTTCCTAGCTACTGAGGTCTTCCACAGGCAGGAGTTGACACTCCTTATCCAAGTCTCCTCCATCACCCTCGTAGGGAACTTAACGCTTGCATCAGCCCAAGCCATTTACATAGGCTTCGACAGAGCAGAATTCTCCAGCCTCACTATGTTCTTGCTATCTGTGACGAAAACCATTCTCTCGCCTCTTCTAATTGTGTTGGGCTACGGCGTATTGGGCGCCCTCATCGGATACTCCCTAGGAGTTCTAGTCTCCTCCGTAGCCGCCGTACTGGTGATGTATCTATCGTTGTGGAGGCCTCTTAGGAAGGACGGCGCACCTTTGAATTTCTTCGGAAACCTTAAGATGATGTTGAAGTACAGTTATCCCCTCTTCATCTCGATGATGCTCGGCGGCGCCCTCGGACAGATATACAGCTTCCTTATGGCGCTCTACTGTAGCGAGTTTATGATTGGCAATTATATGGCGGCCACAAAGTTTTCTGTGCTGATCGCCTTTCTGTCAACACCCATCGGAACGGTTCTCTTCCCTGCCTTCTCCCAACTCGATCAAAGGAAGGAGGCGAATAACCTTAGGATAGTGTTCCATAACTCGGTGAAATACACTGCGCTGGTCACACTCCCCGTTGTCGCCGCGCTTATCATCCTTTCTCAGCCCATAATTCAGGTTCTGTTCGGTCCAGGTTATGAGTTGTCCTCAGGATTTTTGGTGCTCTATGCCCTTACAAACATCTTCATCGGACTGGGGGGCTTGAGCATAGGTAGCCTCATTAACAGTCAAGGGGAGACTAAGGTAACGATGATGCTAAACATAATTACGTTGTTAACAGGGGCGCCCCTCAGTCTATACCTGATCCCGAGATTCCAGATCGAGGGGCTACTCTTCACAACGATACTGGCTGGTATTCCTTCGCTGATCGCGGGGATGTGGTGGCTAAAGAGATACTTCGACTTAACTGTTGACTTCATATCATGCGCGAAAATCTATGCTTCGACCGCGGCCTCGGCGATTCCGGCCTTCCTTCTTATCTCCTGGTTGAATTTGAGAAACTGGGCCACCATCCTGGTTGGCGGTTTCCTCTTCCTCTTCCTCTACATCGCCCTCATTCTCTTGACAAGGGCGGTTGGGAGAAACGATATACGAAACCTCAGGGAAGCTTTAACGGGACTTGGACCCTTCTTCCCCATCTTCAATTTCTTTCTCACCTTCGCCGAGAAGATTCTGACACTGCTCTCTAGGATTAACCTTTGAGCGCCTCTAATTCTCTGCGGAACCTTCCTCAACAACAGGTCCGGTGACTGCTGTTGTCGGTGAATCTCTCCTTCAGAAAAAATTTAAATCTCCGATGCCCTTTACTTTGGCAGAGGCACTTTGGAGAGCTATCAACCCATTCCCTGGGGGGAAGTCCATTCCTGGGAATGCGACGGCTGCGGCATGTGCTGCCGGGGTTTCAAGGTTCCCCTAAAGATGGATGAATACGGGAAGATCGTGTCCCAGTTCGGCTACGGGGCCGTGGAACTCGACATCGGAAAGGTCTACCTGCAGAGGGGAGTCAACGACAGATGCGTCTTCCAACGCTACTGGGACGGAAAATGGCTCTGCACGCTCCAGGCGATTAAGCCCATCGCCTGCAAGCTCTTCCCCTTCAGGGTTCAGAGGGAGCCGAGGTACCCAGGCGGAGGCAGCGCCTACTACAACTATCGCGGCACAGCCCTCTACGTCTATCTCGATCCTCATTGTCCCGGGATAAGGCTTGGGACACCTAGCCGAGACTTCACCAACAAGGTTCTGCCCGAGTTTGTGGAGATCGGCTTAGGCGTGAGAACAAAGCAGTACTACTCTACAAGCCAGAAGATCGCCTCCTCCTTCCGCATATGACCGAAGAGTCTCATAAGCCGCTTCTACGGACTCGTCACTGGTTCTTTCTTGTCCAGAGCCATTTGAAGTATTCAACGAAGCCCGTCAGGTTCGCGGAGGGAGACCGTTCCTCAAGCCTTTCATCGAGCCTTTGAGCCGGCAGCGCCCTCAGCATGGGGTCCTCCGCCCTCAGCCGTTCGTAGAGCTCCCTCATGCCAAGGCCTTCTTTTAATCCCTCGGAGATGACCTTCATCCAGAGCGCCAGCTGCTCCTTGTGAACTCTGAGTCGTTTCACGGCGTCCTCTGTGAAGCCGAAGTGGCCGTAGCATGCGACCTCAGGGTCAAGGGCGATCAGCTTTTCCAGGCTCTCCATTGCCTGCTCTGGGTTGAATGGCGGCGGAGTTGTGGGTGTGACTCTGTTGGTTCTCTGGTTGTAGATGCCGCCGGCATCGCCTAAGAGGACTGCGCTGTCCCCTGGCACGTAGTAGCTCTGGTGGTGGGAGGCGTGGCCATGCGTCCAGACGGTTATGAGCTTCGCTCCGCCGAGGTCTAAGCCTTCGCCGTCAGCTGAGTTCACGATCCTGTCCTCTGGGACGCCTCTGACCTCGCCGTAGTCATCGACGCGGTCTCCGAAGAGCCCCCTAGCCGACTCCACGAGCTTCGAGGGCTCAACCATGTGGGGTGCTCCCCTCGGGTGGACGTAGAGCCGTGCCTCAGTGCAGTGCTCAAGGAGCTTCCAAGATCCGCCTGCATGGTCTAGATGAATATGGGTTGGCGCGATGTACCTGACTTCCCCCAAGTCTATTTTGAGATCCTCCAATCCTCTGAGGACGCCCCCGATCGATGCCGTTGGTCCAGGGTCGATTATGGCTATCTTCTCGCCCTTCACCATGTAGGTGCTGAGGACGCCCCTCCGACCGTGGTAGCCAGCATCGATCATATAGACGTTTCCCCTTACATGAGCAACCTTAACGCTCATAGCCGTCACCTGAAGACTTTCTATGAAATGTACTCGGTGTGATAAAGAACTATCCCCCCTCCGCAAGTTCCTTATTCTTAAAAGTATATTTTGACCATCCTCCTATTCTCAAGGCGTTAATACAGATGTTTACTTCATTTTTTTTAAATCTACCAATCTGAATATAATGAGAGATGACAATGGACCTTACCCCCCTCAAGTTTAGTGAGGCTGCGCGTTGGTCTGAATACGGTATGCTGTGGTTCATTGCCTCTCCTTTTTTATTCCACCCAGTCTATTCCAGCAATATTATAAACTTCAATTTCTTTTTATGGAATACAGTGCTCATAGCATTATTCTTTTGGACCCCTTGGCTCCTCGCATTGTTGACGTATGAAAAACTTGTAAAACCGCTAAACAAGGGTGAAATTCCCAAAAATATCCGAAAATGGTCCATATTTCTAACTGTGCTAGGATTCTTAGGTCTCGGTGTAGGCGTTTACATACTTGCCCATACGGATGAGAAGATAAAGAACCTAATAAAAATCATGTCAGTATAAAAAAGCAGCCTATTCGCCCTTGCCTATCTTTGGGATTGTCACCCCGCTCTGTTTGTAGTATTTTCCCCTGTAGGGCTTCTTCACAGGCGTGGAAAGCTTCGCGAAGACCACGTGGAGGAACCTTGTGCCCGGGTATAACTGCACAGGAGCTGATCCTCCTAGGAGTTCGATGGTGAGGTTGCCTGAGAAGCCGGCGTCCACGATGGTGGGCGGGATGCTGATGCCGAGGCGGGCGAAGGTGCTCCTCAGTTCGCAGAAGGCCATCAAGCTATTTGGTAGGGTGACGCACTCAAGGGTTGTAGCCAGTATCCGCTCATTCGGATAAATGATGAAGCCTGCCTCGTCCACGGGCTCCTGCCGGTAGAACCGTTCGAAGTCGGGGTTTCGTATGTCGATGACTGTGCCGTCGCTGACGATCCTGGCGATCTCGTAGCCGATCCTCAGGTCGAGGCCGTTCTCCTTCACGATCTCCGGCACAAAGGGCTCCACGACGAGGAGCTTCTCCTTGATGTAGTTCATTAGCTCAACATCCGAAAGGATCATTCACGTCCCCTCCTTGTTGGTTATCGTTAGATGCCGAGCCTATATCTGTCTTTCAGCTCCTGCCTCTTTCCCTCGTTCCATCCTGTGACATCGGTGTAGTAGCCCGTGATCCTAGACCACCACCTGACCTCCTTGCTGCCGCAGTTGGGGCAGGCCTCCTGAAGCCCGCTGGAGGTCGTCTGACAGCGGCTGCAGATAGTCAGGTCCTTTGTGTAGGCGAAGTACCCTATCTGAGTGTTAGTGGCAATCCGCTGGGTTATCTTATACATCCCCTCCGGGTCAGGTGAACCCTCGCCCATCCAGACGTGGAAGATGTTTCCTCCGCTCAGGATCGGGAAGAACTTGTGCTCAATATCTATCTTCGCCCCCAACGGTATCTTCGCGCCGACGTAGGTGTGGGTCCCGTTGCTGTAGTAGATGGGCAGGTCCCTCTCACCTTTCTCCAGAAGGCCCTCGGAACTCGACATCTCCCCCTTGATCACCGTCTGGGCAGCTTTCCTGTACTTGGGCGAGACGAGATCCGCGATGGCAAAGGTCTGAGCTGTGCTCTCAGCAGGCGTCCTCGCGAGCCTGATCTTCATGCCTGTCTGCATCTCGAGACCCTTGCGGTACTTCTCCATGTCCAGCAGGAGGCGAAGCGCAAGCCTCACAGCGTCCTGGCTCTCGTGGAGCTGGCTGCCAGTGAAGTACTGCACCATCTCGTTGATGCCCACGACGCCTATGACGTAGACGAGCTCGCTGAAGTCCACCGCGGGCGGCGCAAGCTTCCCCGTCCTCGGGTCCCTGGGCCGCTGTGTCGCGAAGGGCACGAGGTTCCTCTCTAGCATGGTGTCCATCCACTGCCTCTTCGCCTTGAAGACCTCTGTGGCGAGGCGCATATTCTTCTTCGCGGCCTCGAAGAGCTTGTCGTAATCGCCGTTGGCCTGATAGGCCAGACGAGGCATATTGATGCTGACGACCTGCCAGCCTCCCATGCTGAAGTGGGCGCCATCCTCAAAGTTGACCTTGGCGTCGAACTCGGGGTCCGTCTCAGGGGTCTCGACGAAATTGTAGGCGCAGCACTGGTAGCAGGAGATTCCCTTACCGTAGCCGCGGTACTTGGGGAGCATGTTGTCGAAGTAGGGGATGCCGTTCTTTGAGACGACCTTGTGCACCAGAAGCCAGAGGTCGTCGTACTCGGGCTTGAAGAACTCGGGGCTCACGTAGTTCTCGTTCTTCGGGAAGTTGAAGGGCTTCCCCCAGTAGTCTCCCTTGAGCGAGACCTCTGTGATGGCCTTGAAGAAGGTCTGAACCTCGTCCTCGTAGTTGCCGTAGACATCGGGGCCTACCTTTCCCCTCATGACGATGGGAACCTTCTTCCAGATGTCGGGCACCCCCATGGGGAGCTGGATGTTGCTGAAGACGAGCTGGCCGCCACGGGTGACATAGGTCTGGGTCAACTCGTAGAACATCATCTGGGCCAGCTGCTTCACCTCTTCGTAGGGTAGTCCCCGCATGAAGGGCGCCAGGAACATGGTGTAGTACATGAAGCCCTGGCCGCCGCTGAAGTTCGTCTGACCCGCCGCCAGGACCTTGACACTGTGGAGGACCGCAACCTCAGGGTGCTTAGCAGGCCCCGCGACGCTTGACCTGAAGCCCGTGCCGTCGGGCAGAAGCCCATAGTACAGGAAGAACCTGAGGTCCCAGTCCTGGCAGAAGGGGCGGGTCCCGAAGTACTCGAGCGTGTGTATGTGGATGTCTCCCTGATGGTGCGCCGTCGCGATCTCTGGCTCAAATAGGAGGAGGTACTCCTCTTTGCTCAGCCTGTCGGCCTTCTTCTTGTGCACCGTCTCCGGGTTGGGCTGGAGGTTGGCGTTCTCCTTGGCCTCCCATCCAGTGCCCAAGTCGATCTGGTAGGCATCGTAGACAGGCACACCGACACGGGTGAGGAGGTTCCTGTAGATCTGGAACTCGGGGCGCTCCTCAGACCACTCAAGAAGGACGTTGTTCACTACTTCCCTTATGAGGGGGCCGCTCACGAAGCTCGGCTTCATCGTCTTCACACGCCGCTCGATCTCATCGGCGATCTTCTCAGCGTAGTCCACCCCAATGGGCTGGACTCCGAACATCTTGTCCGCCAGCTGCGTCTCCTCGAGGAGCTGCTCCACGATCCGCCGCTTGTTCCAGGGGACGAGGTAGCCGTCTGTCGTCCTGACCATTGGCATGCCCTTATAGCTTGGGGTCTTGAAGAACTGCTCCAGCGGCTGTGGAGCGGACTTTTCGTTATCCCTCTTCTTAGGTCGTTTCATGGAAGACCTCCTTCAACTTCTCCTCGTTCAACTCTTCTCCATGGAAAAGATCTTCGTAGGTGAAGACCCCTGATCCCAGCTCCAGAATCGGTGGATCGGAGAAGATGTTTTTCATTATGAAGTCTGCTTGGGCTTCGCTGTCAAAGGGTTTCTCCTCGTAGGAGACGCCTTTCTTCTTCAGCCAGCCCTTCAGGGTCTCGCAGTGGGAGCACCCTGAGAGAGTGTACACCCTTATTTCGTTCGAATTCATCGACAAGGCCCTTCTCGGAAGATGAACTAATATCATATTTGGAGAACATCAATTTAAGAGTTGTTCATCTCTTCTAATACTTCGGAGATCGGTCTATTTAAAAAATTAAATATTAGTGAATATAAGATATTATGTCTTGAAAAAATGTAACAATCTTCTTTTTTATTGTTTTTACAAAAGATTCTTAAACCTGTCAAGAAAACTACTTCATGATTGAGATATTGAGGAGCGTTCAGTTTTGACGATCATAGTCTGCTTGGTAGGGACACACTTCCGGCGGCCCCTTGACGGGATAAGGTACTGGAGCAAGAGGCAGGGCATAACCCGCCTCTACCTCCTCTATAGCAACCAGGAGGCGGAGGACGAGACGAGGGTCTTCACCTACATGTCCCATAAGAATGCCCTGGACCTAAAGGAGCGGCTGGAGATCCTTGATCCTATCCTTATCGGCTTCGACCCCAGGGATTACAAGGACACCTTCAAGAAGATCTACTCTATCATAGCCCAGGCAAGGGAGGAGGTCCTTATAGACATCACGTCCACGACGAATGTCGCCGAGGGCGCAGCCTTAACTATCGCCCTGATGTTCAGAAACGCCCGTGTCTACTCTGTTCCCGCTGCACATCCAGCCTGGTATGTCAGGGGAGAGCCAGAGGACAAGGAGTTCCAGAAGTGGTTCGAGGAGAACAGAAACATCCCGAGCTCGGAGCCCCTGGAGATCAATTTGCCTGGGTACAGGCTTGAGCCGCACAGCGACAGAGAGAACAAGGTCTGGGAAGCGGAGAAACATCTGCTTGTTCTCCTCAGGGAGCATGGAGGACGCGCCGATTCCATAAGTGAGATCATCGAGTGGTTCGGCTACAAGAGCCCAAACTCCACCCTGAGAAACCGCTTCAGCAGGATCGTGTCGCGCCTGGAGGAGAAGGGACTCGTGGAGGGAGAGCTGGGCGCAAAATTGAAGGGCGTGCTTCTCACGGAGTTTGGCGAGATCTTTGCCGAGGCTCTGACGGAGAAGGGATTCGAATAAGAGACATCCTCTAGCTCCTCACCGCTATCGGGGAGCATGATCCCTCGATCGTGTAAAATCCTCTGGGCTCAACGGCATATTTGATAGAAGCGTAAAAACTTTCGTTGCTAACCCCAATATATTATAGTATATTACAGATTCGATGCGCCGATCTCTGTTCTTTAGAGCCTCGAAATTCTCCCGGCGAGTCCTGCAGGATGTACTGGTTTGTAGAATTCCTATAATTTACGGAGAAATTGATAAAAAAGATGAAAAACTTACGAACGGATTAGCTTGAGGCTGTGTTAGAATTGCCTTCTGTGCTTCTGGTAGCATTCGTTGCAGTAGACAGGGCGACCCTCAGTGGGCTTGAATGGGACTTCGCATTCTTTGCCACAGTCAGAGCAGACTGCCTTGTACATCGTCCTCGGGCCGCTGTCGAAACTGCGCCGTCTGTAACTCATACCTTTCTCTCCTTTTCGATTAGTTATACCTAGAACACCGGGATGGCATCCCAAGTATACTGGAAAAGGAAGGCATGAACCATCCTATTAAAGTTTTGCATCCTTGAAAGACCTCTGCGGCTGACACGAGATAAATCAGGGTTCAGCCACTGCTCTTCAGGTTCTATCTCATGTCGTAAACTTTATATGTTAACATGTTAACTCTACTATGAAGAATTTGATCTTGCCTCTGGGTTTTACAGAGAAGCAGTTGAAGATTTGGGGAATGCGAAGGGACGGCCTTTCGCTGGCCGAGATCGCCAGACGGCTGGGCATAACGAGGCAGGCCATCTCCAAGTCTGTGAAGGGCATCGATGAGAGGGTCTCCCAGACCTTGGAGGCAACTGCCAAGGCTGCGAAGATCGAGGTACGTTACATGAACCCTGAGAAGGGTGTCCTCCTGGGCTACAGCCACGAGGCCGATGACCGAGTTATCTTGACCTTCTCCACTCAGCACGGCGTCCACATCTGGCACTACTACACAGGCAAATGTGGTGGATGCGAACTCCACGAAACCTGCAGAGAGGTCATTTTGGATGAGGCTGAGGAGCGGGGAATCCTCTTGACAGAAGAAGAGAAGGTGAGACCTCCTGCGGAGATTGCCCGACTCGTGTTCTCAAAGGTCATCCCGGGGTTAGAGCCATGAAGATAGACAAGCTTAGGAAATGGCTTCTAGGTTGGTGTCCTAAGGAGGTTCTAATTTCCAAGGAGAAGGCGCCAATAACGCAAAGCCTCCTCAGACCAACGCATCTGGCGACTCGGCTAAGCCTGACAGCAGCAGCAGTAGTGATGATGATAATAATCTATGTCGGATTCACGCAGGAGTATGTTCTATATGTAGTATTTCCGCCCCTGTATGGGCTCGCGTATTTTGTAGTTAGCTCGTGGGTGCGCGCGCGGCAGACTGCTTCGCGCATCAGAGTCCTCTCGGCCTTTTCCCTCCTCGGTCTAGTTCCCGTTGCCTATGTGGTATGGCGCGCTGTGTCTCCCACTCTAAGCCCATCTTTCATTTGGGTCTACGTGGTGATGATTCAGGTGTCCGTTCTTATTGTCGAGCAAGTATATACCCTGCTAAAAGGAAAGCTGATACCAGACAGGATCCGTCATCTCAATTTATTAATAGTGGTTATTCCGGGTATCATATCAGCAGTGGCAATTTTCAGTGGCGTGCGCGCGCATGGTGATACAGCCCTCGCACTTTTCTCTCTAGTACCGATCAGCTCTTTTGCCATAAACCGCATAAAGAGGCGGAAATCCCCTTATCCCCAACGAGATTCGTCGCGCTCGTCTTCTCCAGAGTCATCCCGGGGTTGGAGCCATGAAAGAGAAAAAGGAGGCTAAAAACAGCTTTTTCAGGAGGTTGCTGGCCTGGTGTCCGAAGGAGAGCCTTAGGCAAGTTATTATGCTTCAATCAGTCCAGAGGACACCGATGCCGAGTTTCGCCACAAACGCCATTTTCGTCTTGATCTTCTTCGCCTTGGGTCTGTCCGTAATGTACCAAGGGTTTTTCGGGCTGCGTGAAATCGGTTTGGGCGGGGAAAGGACTGCCTCAGGGCTTCTGCATTTGCTTTCCATCCCTTTTGTCTGCTCCTTGACCCACCTGGTCCTCCGCCGATGGTTCAGACCTTGGATCGCCTCAGTCTCAGGAGGCAGCTTATGGACGCTAGTTTCACTGACCTTTGGACTCTATGCCTTCGCCAGTCTCTTCAATGCCTTTAACGGTATATCCCAAGTCTCCAGTGTGACCCGGGAGCCAGTGATAATCTTTTTAGCCCAGGTCCTTCTCAATTTCGTTCTCTCACTGATCTTCGGTTTCTCGCTACTGCTGCTATCGACTCGCATGTTGAGGAAGCCAGAGCTAGATACACGAAACCTTCGATTAGCGACTATAAGCCTAGGTTCTTATGGGGTAGGAGGTCTCTTGAGCGGCTTCGTGGTTGCCTGGGGGAGGTTAACAGGCATCATCTCTTATCCCTTCGCCGACTCCGCCCTCAACGCGACACTCTGGATGGGTTCCATCGGAGGGCTGATAGTCTATACTGTTTTCCTCTTTCTCGCTATCGATGTTATCTGGAGAGGGAGCCTGAGAGGGAAATCAGTCTACCTGGCTTTTCTCTTGGTAGGGGTGGCTTATCTGATTTCGAATGCTTCGACACTCCTGAGAAACGGAATATGTTTCGCCGTTTATGGCAGACTCTACGACGATGTACTCATAGTATTTCCGATCGCAGAGATCTTCGTTTACCTTCTTGTGATTGCGGCATCTGCTTCCCTTGTGAGAGGAGGGAGCTGGGAGGGAAGAACCCTCAACCTGTCCAAGGCAGCTATCTTTCTCTACGCGGGCACCAATATTCTCCTCGTAATAATCGGCATATCCCTCATGCTACAGGTTGTGATGGGACCTCTGGCCTATCTGTCTCAATGGAGGCAAGGGCTGAATTTGGCTGGCGGGCTTGCGTCCATGCCCTACTGGATCTCGCTGTTATCCATTGGATTCCTGCTGGACCGTGAGCAGAAACAGAAGGCTAAGGAGCAGCCCACAGGGGAGAGCCCAGCGGAAATCGGCTCCTCCATACGCTCGTAGAGGGCTAGCGGAAGAACCAGCGCCGAAGCAATGCCTAATCGGTAAATAAGCTTATATTTGTGGTGGGTATCACCCTTTTTGGTGCTTTGGGGTGCCTGGTGACCGCAAAATTTAACCCAATTCCCCGTGAATTTCATCGGAGAACCGTGTTGCGGTTGCACTTCAGCTGTCAACGCAATTTCATTGAGGTTGGTCTGAATGTTCAAGGAGATAGATAGCTCGCTCAACTTCCCGGCGCTTGAGCACAGGATCCTCAAGTTCTGGGCGGAGATCGACGCCTTCGGCAAAAGGAGGGCATTGAACATGGGAAAAGCCCGCTGGTCGTTCATAGACGGCCCCATCACGGCCAACAATCCCATGGGCGTCCACCACGCCTGGGGCAGAACCTACAAAGACCTCCTCCAACGGTTCCAGACCATGAGGGGCTTCGACCTCCGCTACCAGAACGGCTTCGACTGTCAAGGCCTCTGGGTCGAGGTCGAGGTCGAGAAGGAACTCGACTTCAAAAGCAAGAAGGACATCGAGGCCTACGGCATCGCCGAGTTCATCAAAAGATGCAAGCAGCGGGTTCTCCGCTACGCTGCCGTCCAAACAGAGCAATCAATCCGCCTCGGCTACTGGATGGAATGGGACGACCCTGAGAAGCTCCGCATGCTAGCCGACAAGCTAGAGCAGCCTGACCAGACAGTAACCTATGTAGGCCCCCAGGGCTCAGCCACCGACACAGTTGAATCCATAGTGGGCAAGCTCGGAAGCACGGTGCTTGGCGGCTCCTACTACACCTTCTCAGACGAGAACAACTACATGATCTGGGCCTTCCTCAAGAAGTGCCACGAGCAGGGCCTCATCTACAGGGGCAGGGACAGCATGCCCTGGTGCCCCCGATGCTCCACAGCCCTCTCCCAGCACGAGATCGTCACAGAGGGCTACAGGGAGGTAACTCACCCCAGTGTAACAGTGAAGCTACCCCTCCGAGGACAGCACAGCGAGTACCTCCTCATCTGGACAACGACGCCATGGACGCTGACATCCAACGTTGCCGTCGCCGTCCATCCAAGCCTGACGTACGTCAAGATCGAGAGAGGAGACGAAGCCCTCTACCTAGCCAAGGGCACACTGCCCCACGTCTTCCCTGAAGGAGGCTACAGAGTGCTCTCCGAGGTGAAGGGCACCGAGATGGAGGGTTGGACCTACGACGGACCCTTCGACAACCTGCCAGCGGAGCAGAAGCTGGGCGCGGTGGAGGCCCATAGAGTGATACTCTGGGAAAACGTCACCGAGGAGGAGGGCACAGGACTAGTTCACATAGCGCCAGGCGCCGGCAAGGAAGACCTGGAACTGAGCAAGCGCTACGGGCTGCCGACGGTTGCGCCCCTAGACGAGTTCGGCGTCTTCATCGATGGCTTCGGCTGGCTGACGGGCACCCACGTCTACGACTCGGCGGAGCCCATCATAGAGGAACTGAGGAAGAAGAACCTCCTCCTCAAGAAAGAGGACTACACGCACCGTTACCCTGTCTGCTGGAGGTGCGGCAGCGAGCTCGTCTTCAGGCTTGTCGACGAGTGGTTCATCTCCATGGGCAGGAAGCTCAACAAGCCGCTGGAGGAGGTGACCGAGGAAGAGAAGAGGCAGAGCCTCCGATACCGCATCATCGACTCCGCGAAGCAGGCGAGGTGGATACCCGACTTCGGACTGAAGCAGGAGATCGACTGGCTGACCAACATGGACGACTGGATGATCTCGAAGAAAAGATACTGGGGACTGGCGCTCCCAATCTGGCAGTGCCCCGAATGCAGAAACTTCGAAGTCATCGGCAGCAGAGAGGAGCTCCAGGCACGGGCTGTGGAGGGCTGGGAGGAGTTTGAGGGTCACACGCCCCACCGACCCTGGATAGACAAGGTGAAGATCAGGTGTCCGAAGTGCGGAGCCACTGCTTCCCGCATCCCAGATGTGGGTAACCCCTGGCTCGACGCGGGGATCGTCGCCTACTCGACGCTCGACTACCGCAGCGACCGGCAGCACTGGAGAAACTGGTTCCCAGCGGATCTCGTGACAGAGAGCTTCCCAGGGCAGTTCAGGAACTGGTTCTACGCCATGCTGACGATGAGCACGGTGATGGAAGGGAGAACGCCCTTCAAGACCTGCCTCGGCCACGGCAACGTCCTCGCCGAGGATGGGCGGGAGATGCACAAGTCCTGGGGCAACGCCATCTGGTTCGATGACGCTGCTGAGACCATGGGCTCCGATGTGATGCGTTGGATGTACTGCACCACGCGGCCTGAGAACAACATGCTCTTCGGCTACAAGCGGGCTGAGCAGGTTAAACGAGAGTTCTTCATGCTCCTCATGAACGTCGCCAACTTCTTCGCCATCTATGCTAACCTCGACCACTGGGCGCCGGAGAAGTCTTCGGAGGAGTACACACCCCTCGACAGGTGGATACTCTCAAAGCTCCACAGCCTCATCCAGACTGTGACAGAACGGTTGGAGGACCACGACCCCTACACGGCTACACTGAGGATGCAGGCTTTCGTGGAGGAACTCTCTAAGTGGTATGTGCGCCGCAGCCGCCGAAGGTTCTGGAAAAGCGAGGACGATATAGACAAGCGTGTCGGCTACACCACGCTTTACACCTGCCTCAAAACCCTTACGAAGCTCCTGGCTCCCTTCACGCCCTTCCTTGCCGAGGAACTCTACCAGAGCCTGGTTCGAAGCGCCGAGCCCGACACGCCTGAGAGCGTCCACCACAACGACTGGCCTGAAGCCGACCTCATCATGATCGATGAGGAGCTCGTGGAGTCGATGGATTTGGCTATCCTAGCCAGCGGCCTCGGACGCGCAGCCCGCAACCGTGCAGGTATAAAGCTCCGTCAGCCTCTCCCAGAGGCGAAGGTCTTGGCGGAGGAAGTTTTCCTGAAGCGGCTGGGCTCCTTGGAGGAGATTGTTAGAGATGAGCTTAACGTGAAGAAGCTGGTTCTAACCAGTCGTGAGGAGGACTTATTCGAGTACGAGGTCAAGCCGCTGAGCCACATCCTCGGGAGGAAGTACGGAAGGCTCTTCCCAAAGGTCGTTGCGGCTCTCGCCGAGCTGGATAAGCGGTCTCTGGCGCTGCGGTTCCTGGGTGGAGAGGCGGTGGAGGTGACCGTCGATGGTCAAACCCTTCGTGTTCTGCCGGAGGAGGTAGAGGTTCAGAAGAAACTGAGGGAGGGCTACGTCATGGCGGAGGAACCGAGAATGACGGTGGCGGTGCCCAGGACGGTCTCTGAGGACCTGAGGATGGAGGGCTTGGCGAGGGACATAGTCCGCAGGATTCAGAGCCTTAGGAAGGAGGCTGGCTTCCAGATAGACGACAGGATCGAGACGTACTACGAGGCGCCGCCTCAGCTAGCGGAGGTCTTCGAAGCCCAGGAGGAGTACATCGCCGCCGAGACGCTGTCTCTAGTCCTCCGCGAGGGCAAGCCGCCAGAGGATGCCCACACGGGCAACTTCGAGATCAGTGGCATGAAGCTGAGACTGGGCCTCGTGCGTAGGAAGTAGGCTGTCAGCATACCTGTATTTTTTTATACTTTGAAGAATGCGGTAGGATCATGCAGTCAATTACGTCCGTGACGCCAACTCTGTGCAAGTTGATGAGGGTTCCCCTGCCCCAGCTCTCGACAACCGAAGTCGTTGGCAATGTCTTGGATGCGGCTGAAGTGGTTCTTAAGGGCAGCGCCGTGGAGAAGTGCTTTGTCTATGCGCCCGACGCCATCGGCGAGGCGCTCTTCAGGGACTACTCCGCCGAGTTTGAATCAGTGATCAAGATCGCGCCTGTGCAGGTGGTGCTCCGTTCTATGGTACCGTCGGTGACGCCCGTCTGCTTTGCCTCGATGTTCACAGGCGCCATGCCCGAAGCCCACGGCATCAGCCAGTACAATAAGCCGGTGCTCCGCTGCGACACGACCTTCGATGCGCTTCTGAGGGAAAAGAGGCGGGTTGCCATAGTCGCCGTCAACGGCTGCAGCATCGCCCTCATCTTCCAGGAGAGGCCTCTCGACTACTTCATCGAGCAGTACGACGGGGAGGTCAACAGCCGCCTCCTCCAGATCTTCGACGACGACAAGAGCGACTACGACTTCGTCCTGGCCTATAATCAGGAGTACGACGACGCCCTGCACAGGACGACGCCACGAAGCAGCGAAGCCCTCAGGGCCATGCAGAACCACATAAGGAGCTTCGAGCAGCTGGCTGGGGCCTTCCTCAGGCGATACAGGGGCTACACGCGGCTAGTCGTCTTCTCACCGGATCACGGGGGGCACGTCAACCCAGCGGGAAAAGGAACCCATGGCCTCGACATCCCCGAGGACATGGAGGTCCGCAGCTTCTGGGGAATCTACGGCAAGCAAGATTAATTTTACTTGATTTATATAAACTCTGATATAGTAGTTACTAGGGAGAGAGCTTCCTTATCACCAGCTATTTTAATGAAGTTCTTCGGATCATTATATAGGAGGACTGAATTCACCTTCCCTCTGAAAAACAGATGTAACTGGCAGCAGATACAACCCAGCTCAGACGAGGTTCAGTAGGCCTGCTTCCTTGGCTATTCGAAGGGCTTCCTCTTCTTCTTTTGAGGTCAGCCGTCTCTGCAGTTCCCTTCTCTCCTGAGCTCTGTACTCTGGTCGGTACTGGAACATGAGGTTGACACGTGTCCATGGTCCGAGGTTCTTCGCAATCCACTCCAAGATCGGCTTGGTGCAGCATTCATTGTGCTCCGGAAGCACAAGCACCCTTATGATCAGTTCACCGCACTTTGCAGCTATCAAATGGTTTCTGGTGCAGGCCTCCCAATAGCCAGGGGCGCCGGAGATTGCCTCGGCGCAGGCGTTGTTTCCGTATTTGAAGTCGAGGAGGTAGATGTCCGCGAAGCCAGCGAGGAGCTGAGATGCCTCTGGGCTGTAGTAGGAGTTGCTGTTCCAGACCGTCGGGATGTTCGCCTCGACGAGGTTCATCGTCTTAAGCCAGAACCAGAGGTTCGGAGTCGGCTCCCCGCCAACCATGTTCACGTTCCTGCACCCGTTTCTATGGAGATCCTCCACTGCTGCGGCAAGACGCTCAGGGGTGAAGTTTCCTCCAGGCTGCTTCCACTGTGAGATCTCCCAGTTCTGGCAGTGGATGCAGCACATGGTGCAGCCGCAGGAGAAGACCGTGCCGGATGGGACGAGCTCGGGCTCCTCACCCATGTGGGGGAAGATTGTGGAGACGACCATCTCGGGTCCGCAGCGGCAGTAGCCCCGCCCCCCTTCCAAACGGTTCGCACTGCATCTCCTCTGGCAGAAGTGGCATTGGGTCATAACTCTGCGTCCCAGTTCGATCTTCAGGTCGAGGTAGGACCCCTCGCCTCCGCTGAGATCCTCAAGACCGATTCTCCCCTCATCTATCTCTTTCTCCACATCGTAGTAGCGTTTTGTGGCTTCTTCGTGGATTCTCCACAAGTTCTCCGTCGAGACTTCTTCGCTGAATTCAACGGGTAGCCTCCTCGCTATGAGGAACTTCGCTGTCCTCTTCCCCTCTACGAGGCCAAGGTACCTCGGGAGGCTTCGCCTGGTTCGTTTGTCATGAAGGACGGTCTCTGCATCTGGTCTTGCCAGGTACCACATACCTTAAGATCCACTGTATTCTCTTAATGGGAGTATAGAAACTTTACTTTAGCCTTAGGAAACGGTTATTAAGTTGAGGATGAAAGAGTCACATGGAGGGACAGGCATGGCGAGGGAGTCGAGGTTTGCTAAGCCACTTGAGGGTGGCCTCGTAAGGTGCACCATCTGCCCCAGGCAATGCATCATTCCGTCTGGCGGTCGGGGCTTCTGCGGGACCAGGGAGAATCGAGGGGGAAAGATCGTCAGCCTCACCTACGGGGAGCTCACAGCCCTAGCCGTCGATCCCATTGAGAAGAAGCCGCTGTTCCATTTTTATCCCGGCAGCCTCGCCTTCTCCATCAGCTGCACGGGATGCTCCTTCAAGTGCCCCTGGTGCCAGAACTGGGAGATCTCCCAGGCACAGCACGGGGAGGTGCCAACCGAGTATGTCGAGCCGGAGGAAGTTGTCTCCATGGCTAAACAGAGGGAGTGCACCAGCATCGCCTACACCTACAACGAGCCCCTTGTGAGCCTCGACTACATTGAGGATGTCTCCAAGATCGCGCGGCGGGAGGGCCTGAAGAACGTCCTCGTCACCAATGGCTACGTCAGCCTAGAGGCCTTAGACCAGGTCGTGGACCTCATCGACGCGGCTAATGTGGATTGGAAGGCATTCAACGAGCAGACCTACCGGCAGGTCATCATGGGCGATTTGAAGGCCGTCCTCGACGCTACGCTGGAGATGCACCGGAGGGGCGTCCATGTGGAGATTGCCTTCCTCGTGATACCGGATCTCAACGACAGCCCTGAGGAGATGAGGGCGATGGCTCGGCATCTGGTGGACAACCTTGGGCCTGACGTGCCGCTCCACCTGAGCAGGTTCTATCCAGCGTACAAGTACAGGTTTAAGCCTGCTACGCCCTATGAGACGCTAGTTCGTAACAGGGAGATCGCCGTGGCGGAGGGCGTCCACTACGTCTACGTGGGCAATGTTCCCGAGACGGACTACGAGAACACGTACTGCCCCTCCTGCGGAAAGGATGTGGTTGGACGGGACTCCTACACCATCACAGACTGGAGTCTCAGCGAGGACATGAAGTGCAAATACTGCGGTCACCACATACCTATCCTCGGAAAACGCGAAAACCACCACGGCTCCCTTCTCTAGGAGAACTGAGTTGTCTCTTTAGGTCAGAGAGCTCTTACAATAGCAGATAGTAAACGGAAGTTGAGTTAGTTCCTTCTGAAAATTTTCTATGATAAAACATAGTGTAGAATAATGAAGGGGGAGAATTTCCCCCCCGATGCTAAGTAGCTCCTTCATGGTATGATGCTTTTAGGTTTGACCACCATCTTCTCCGTGTTAGAGACAATTTTTCCGCCTGAATCCTTGTAGGTATATGTTATTGTTACCTTGATTCCCTGGTTTGCCGTTGATCTATTGAGGGCGACCCTGATCTTAAAAGAAACACTAGCCCCAATATTCCCCTCATCCTTCTGTATAATGATAACATCGTTTTCGTTCTTTAGGACAACGGTGACGTTATAGGCGGTCCCGCCACCTGAATTCTTTATTGTCAACTCGCACTCGCCACTGTCCCCTTCGTAGGGTGCATAATAGACAGCTTCAACAGCCTCAAACTTGGGAGTCGCCATAGCCGTCATGCCAAAAAAGATACCTGAAGCAAAAAGTCCCATCACTACCATGACGATAGCTACTTGAGCCTTGTTCACGTCGACCTCTCCTCCCTTTCAATATCCTTATGGTCCGATTCTTCTACGATCACTATTCTATTTCAGCGACCCATTCATTGGTAGAGGGGGAGGGAATAAAAATAAGGTTTATGGAACTCAGTTCCATAAATAAATTAGCGACTTCTACACTATAGATGCTTAGCCACTTCTTCGTCAGACAGCCTTCTAAAGGTCTTGGTATCTCCAGGTATGACTGCTACCTTGATAGTCTCTGGCGAAGCCTTGCCCTCAAGTGTTGAAGCCATCATCTTCACGGCCAGGCTGATGGCCTCGTCCAGGGTCATGTCGTCCTTGTACTCCTTCTCTAGCAACGCATTGATCTCCTCGGCTTTTCTCCCCACAGCCGTAGCCTTGTAACCCTTGTAGGAGCCACTTGGGTCGAGGGAGAAGACCCTTCGCCCAGTCATGTCCACGCCGCTGAAGATGAGGGTGACGCCGAAGGGTCTGACGCCCCCATGCTGGGTATAAACCTGAATCATATCGCCGATCCTGCCCGTCAAGACCTCGATGTCCAAAGGCTCATCGTACAGGAGCTTGTTGTTCTGACATTGTATCCGAGCCTGATCGATCAGGAGCCGTGCATCGGAGCTCAGCCCGGCAATAGCCACGCCGACGTGTTTGTCCAGCTGGTAGATCTTCCAGGAGAATTTGGGGTCCTGGAGCCTGCTTTCGACGACCTCGTTTGCTGCTAGTACCACTCCCCCGGGGCATGTGACCCCCACGATCGGTGCACCTCTCTTCACCAGCTCCAGCGCGTACTCCACCTGGTATATTCGTCCCTCTGGGGAGAAGATCGTTATGGCTTGGTCATAGGTTCTGGACATGGATATGTCGGCCATTGTCATAATCCCTCATGTACTGCATTATACACATTTCTCGAAGGATATAAACTTCAAGTTTTCTCCTTCGAATTCAAGGCACCCCTAACTTTAATTGTGGTTTAGTCATCAGCTCAGGGAACAAAGGTAATAAAGACAAGACGAACCATTCGAATGGGCATGACCTTTATAATAACCCTCTATGTCCGAGAAGGCATCGTGATGGCCAGCGACAGCCGCCTGACACTTAGCGCCACCATTCAGGAGCAGGACAGACAGGTCGTGCAGATGGCTGTCGCCGAGTCCGATTCAACCTACAAGACCTTCCTCGCCCCCAACAACATCGGCATCTCGATCTACGGCGCGGCGGACATCCAGGGAGTCCCACTGGGAGGTTTCGTCGAATCCTTCATCAACGAGAAACTAGCTCAGGGCAGCTATGCCGTCGACCAGGTGGCGCAGGAACTCCTCACCTACTTCCGAGACTTCCCGAAGCCACCTGAGGTGGGATTCCTGGTCGCAGGCTACAAAAAAGCGGATAACGTGCCGGAGCAGCACATCTGGGAGGCCCTGATAGCCCAGAACAGGACGGAGCGGCTTAACCAGCCGGGTGTGCCCGGGGCTGCGTGGCGCGGTGAGACCGATGTGATGCGCCGTCTGATCCAGCCCGTCTTTCTCCAGACCCAGGGTGGCTACATACCGATCCAGCATCACCCGATCCAGTGGGGCTTCTTCACGCTGCAGGATGCCATAGACTATGCCATCTACGCTGTGAAGACGACCATAGACACCATGCGCTTCCATCCGAGGCCTAAGACCGTGGGTGGATCAATAGATGTCCTCGTGATAAAGCCCGATAGAGCCTTGTGGGTCCAACGAAAGGAACTACACGTCTAACCTTCTTCCATATCGCATACTCATTAGGGTTCTTAGGACTTTCAGGCTTCAAGTTTTAGACGTGACTGCCTACGCCATCTTAATATAATCTTATGCACTAGGCTATTACGGGATTGTTCTTGACCGTTAAGAGAACAGCATACTACTTTGAGAAGCCTGGTGAGGAGAACACCGATGAATGCCTGAGGAACGTGAGGGAGGCTGCCCTCGAACGGGGTGTCAAGCACGTCGTCGTCGCCTCCACCAGGGGAATTGTAGGCGTCAAGGCGGCTGAACTGCTCAGGGGGACAGATGTAAAGATCGTTGTCGTGACGCATCAGACAGGCTACAGTGAAGCAGGTGTCCAACTGCTCACGGAGGAGAATAGGCGGCGGATAGAGGCTACAGGCGCTAGGATCGTGACGGGGACCGATGTCCTCACAGGAGGAGTAGACATAGGGATCTCCAGGGTACGCTCTCCCCCTGATGCCGCAGCAGCTCGACTTCCGTCGATAATGCCGCCTGTGCCCGCGATCATTGCTAACACGCTGAGGCTCTTCTGCCAGGGCATGAAGGTCTGCGTCGAGGTCGCCACGATGGCGGCGGACTGTGGGGCGGTACCCCTAGACAAGCCTATCATCGCGGTAGCGGGGTCGCATGCAGGGGCTGACACGGCGATTCTTCTCACCCCAGCCAGCAGCAACCGCATCCTCGACCTGAAGATCCACGAGATCCTTGCTAAGCCACTCTAAGCTCTAAGTAAAATCCACTTTTTTCGCGCACTCATCAAAGAAATTTCTCCTTAAAGGAATAATTAAATTAAACCAAAATAAAGAACTCCTGGGATTTTACCTGAAAAGTTGAATTCAGCATAATCTATTTTTGTCACTTGATTCCTTATTCTTGCCAATTGGGTTTTCCAATCCTTATTATTATGTTGTACTGGAAAAACGACAAACAAAACAGATTTGTTTTCATACTCTGTATCTTTCAGTTTTTGAATATCGTCAACCACGCCTTGAGTATTATTAGTTATTGGTCGAGTCTTATTTTTGACATTGAGATATCTAATATTGGTATTGATTGTTTTGAGTTCAATGGCCCAATTTTCAAAGGTTATGTCTATTCTATTTCTTTCTGGGGTGACATCTTTAAAATATTTTGATAAACTCTCACATAGTTCTACTTTCAACCATCCTTCAAATTTAGCTCTTTCTTTTGCGAAAATCGCTAGCCCTTCATTATTCTCTAGCTTTGGCTTTAGCTCATCAAAGACTATTTTACTAAGTTTTCCAAATTCCATGATACTACTAAGTTATAAAGTTATTTAAAACATCCTTTTTTAAGGAGCAACCTCTATTTCTGACTTGATAGATATGATTATTGTTCCTGGTCCCGCATCCTTGGAGCTTGGTGAGAAGATCGCACAGGGTTTAAGCGCCAGGATCGTTGAGGGCATGAAGCCGAGGGTTGTGCCCGTGGAGCACAGGGTCTTCCCCGATGGTGAGATCTATATCCGCTTCAGCGACACGGTGGATGGAGAAGCCGTCATCGTTCAGACGACCTCGCCTCCGACGGATATGCATCTCCTCCAGCTCCTCCTCATGGCGAGCACCGCCAAGGACTTGGGAGCCGAACGAGTAGTGGCCGTTGTCCCGTATCTAGCCTATGCCCGTCAGGATAAGCGCTTCCTAGACGGCGAAGCCGTGAGCATCGATGTGGTGATTCGACTCATCGAGGCAGCTGGGGTTGACGCCCTCCTCACCTGCGACTTACATTCAGATATCTTGGACAGGTTCAGGATTCCCGCAAGGAATCTCCAAGCCACGTCCGTCGTCGCAGAGTATCTGAGGAACCAGGGCTTCGAGGGAGCCTTCAGCCTTGCGCCCGATAAGGGAGCGATCTATCTAGCAAAGATGGGGGACGAGGTACTGCACGGCGGCTACGACGCGCTGGAGAAGACGCGGGATCGACGCACAGGCGAGGTGCAGATCCTTGAGAAGGCGCTGCCCGTCAGGGGTCGGGATGTCATCGTCTTTGACGACATCATCTCCACGGGCGGAACCATGTCTCTGGCAGTGGAGACGGCGAAGAAGTACGGGGCTAGGCGAGTCGCGGCGGCCTGCACCCATCCGCTGATGCTGGGGAACGCGGCTGAGAGGATTCTGGCGGCTGGCGCGGATAGGATTGTTGGCACCGATTCTGTGCCTGGGCCCTACAGCGCCGTCTCTGTGGCGCCCCTCATCGTGAGGGAGTTATAAGCTAAGGCAAGGGGTAAAGTATATCTCTGTCCTATCCCACCTCTCTTCGAGTTGAACGTCATGAGTGATGGAGTTCGGCTTAGGGTCTCGTCGGTGAGGGCCGTGAGGGACATGGAGCTGAGGGAGTGCTTCCAAATCGAGTTCGTGGAGGTGCGGGAGAAGCCTCCCATGGTGATGATGACGCCCCAGGAGGTGCCGAAGGAGATCAGCGACATGATGGCTGAGATCGGCAGAGGGGTCCAGCAGATCATGCCCGGCGCCCAGGTGAAGGAGTACGAGCTCAAGAAGATGACCCTCATCCTGACGGCGGAGGAGCTGGAAGCCTTCAAACTGAAGCCCTACCCAAACCAAACCTATGAACTCACCATCTCCGACGGGACCATGACCTTCAAAGAAATATGAGTTCTTAGACCCTCTATCTCGTTGGAATTCCAAGGAAAAATATTTTTACTACCAACAGAACTTCATTATGGGAAATATATTGTCCAAGTTACCTGAGAACTGCCCCTTCTGTGGCTCAAAGCTGGAGAGAGGCTACGTGTTTAACCCATGGGCTGCAGGTCTATTTTGGAGTAGGGAAAAGAGAACGTTTTGGGACAGGGAGAAGATTTGGTCTGTCAAGAGGTTGGAGAGGCTTACGAGGGATAGTAGCTGGAGTCCAGCTGGTAGCATAGCTTCCAGATGCCCACATTGCATGATGGTGTTTATGCCTTACGGAGAAAGAGCTAAAGAGATAGAACAAGAAGAGAACGTGAAAGGGAAGGCCGGGGAGAAGGAAAAGGATTAGGGGCAGAATCACTTGAAGAGCCTCTTCTTCCTCCTTCACGGTGACCATCCGACGCTCCCAGCGGGGGAGGTTAAAGCCATCCTGGAGGCGGAGGAGGCTCCGTACAAGCTCAGGGAGACGCTTCCCCAGGTCCTGAGATGCACCCTCGACCAGGCCTACGTCCCCAGGGTCCTCGGGAGAGCCTACATGACGAGGCTATGCGCCGAGGAACTCTTCGCCGTCGAGGACGACCCCACAGAAATTCTGAGCACACTAGACGATGCCCTCACCCACCATCCAAGGATTAGAGACGGCTTCTCCCTCACGCTTCATCGAGTGCAGCAGAGCGCACAGGACATCGACCTCAAAGCCCTAAAGCACCGAAGTGTGGAGACGATTCGTAGACGGACGGGAGCAGAGGTAGACGCAGAGAAGCCCAGCACAAGCTTCATAGGCGTCTTCTCCGGAGGCTTCTTCCTCTTCGGCAGGCTCCTGGCAGAGACGCCCCAGAAGAGGCTGATTGAGCGGAGACCAAGCAGTCGCCCCTTCTTCCATCCCGCGGCTCTCCAGCCTAAGCTTGCAGGCTGCATGGTCAACCTGACCCGGGTCTCGCCTGGAGAGATGCTGCTCGACCCCTTCTGTGGTGCAGGCTCGATACTCATCGAGGCTGGGCTCCTCGGATGCAGAGCCGTGGGCATAGACGTTGATCCAAGGATGGTGGAGGGCTCGAGGATGAACCTTCTCCACTATGGAGTGAAGGATTTCCTGCTTCGGGCTGATGCGAGGAGGTTGCCCATGAACCGAGTGGATGCTGTTGCGACGGACCCGCCCTATGGTCGATCAGCCACAACGAAGGGCCTCACGCCCCGCGCCCTCCTGGAGGAGTTCTTCTGGTCGGTCGTTGAGCTTCTCCACCCTAAGGGATACCTGTGCGCAGCTGCTTCTTCGGATCTCGGCTTGTCTGATCTGGGCGGGGAAGTAGGTTTAAAGGTGGTGGAGTCCCACCTTATTCGGGTTCACGGGAGCCTGACGCGGGAGCTGGCGGTCTTCAGGAGGATTTAGCGGTGAAGGTCGTTTTCCTGGGCACAAGCGGCAGCATCCCCACACCGCAGAGGGGTTCACCAGCCATAGCCGTGACGAGGGAGAGGGATCTCCTCCTGTTTGATTGCGGGGAGGGAACCCAGCAGAGGATGTTCGAGGCCCACCTCGGCTTCGGAAGACCCACAAGAATCTTCATCAGTCACCTCCACGGCGATCATATCCTCGGGCTTCCAGGCCTCATCCAGACCATGTCGCTCCTCGGAAGGGAGCAGCCGCTCCAGATATATGGGCCGAGAGGCCTACGCCAGTTCCTAGCCTTCTTCATCTCCTTCTTTGGGGAACCCAGTTTCACTCTCGAAGTGGGGGAGATCGAGACGAAGGGAGAGGTCTACGTGGGCAGGGGCTACAGGATTTTAGCTGCACCCTCCAACCACAGCATCGAGGGATGGTCCTACGCCCTGGTCGAGGAACCCCGCCCCGGCAAGTTCCACCAGGAGAAGGCCCTGGAAGTCGGCGTGCCCAAGGGCCCCCTCTGGAAGCAGCTCCAACAGGGAAAAGCCGTGATCCTGCCCGACAGCCGAGCTGTGCACCCTGAGGAGGTTGTTGAGCCCCCTAGGCCTGGGAGGAAGTTGGTGTACAGCGGCGACACGATGCCGAATGACACCTTAGTGGAACTGGCTCGGG
>Ga0315296_10000225_pt1 | contig 52673 bp, 46 predicted proteins | sample YL17G14_18_MG_FD_203921 | JGI IMG/M metagenome (GOLD analysis project Ga0315296, IMG submission 203921) | Sediment microbial communities from Yellowstone Lake, YNP, Wyoming, USA - YL17G14_18 | ecosystem: Environmental > Aquatic > Freshwater > Lake > Sediment | place: USA: Wyoming | collected... | reverse complement strand
GCCGGAATCCGGCTCGGATGCCCCGGCGGCTTCAGCGCAGGTATCCCAGGCGCTGCCGGAGTCGACTGGGCAGGGGACCGCGCCGGTGTCGGGCAGAATGATCGGACGGCCGGCGAGATCGAAGATGCCCGTCTCGATCGCGGAGCCGTATTCCGGCCAGGCAACGGGCGGGAGGTCGCGACCCGCATAGTAGGCCAGAAGGCCGTCCATAACGCCGGCCATGATGTTGCTCGCGTAGGCGCGTGACTGGTCGGTCAGCCTGGCGAAATCGATGGGATTGGTCATGAACGCGGCTTCCACAAAGACGACCGGCATATCTCCCGCGTGCCTCAGGATATACAGGCCTCGCTCGTCGGGAACCGGGCCGATTCCGGGCACTCCGGTACGGGCCGCGATGCCCCGGTGGACAAGTCGGTACATGGGCATATAGGCATTATTCGCGTAAAGCGCCATCGAGCCCTGGATCGCGGTGGGCTGCTCCGTCGCGTTGTTGTGGATACAGACGAAAAGATCGGCATCATGGTCGCGAGCGATCGCGATCCGGTCCGCCAGCGTGACATATACGTCGTTCTCGCGCGTCAGGAGCGTCCGGGCGCCGTGCTCCTCAAGGAATTCCTTGAGAAAATACGCCATCTCGAGATTGAGGTCTTTCTCCATCAGGCCGCGCACGACAGCGCCGGGGTCCTCGCCGCCATGGCCCGGATCGATCGCGATCAGCTTCCCGCTCAGATCACCTGAAAGCAGTCGGACAATTATCTGATGCTCGTCAGGATGTTCCTCGATCTCGTACGCCACCACTTTGCGCACATCGAAGACAATCCTCGTCACCGACGGCTGAAACTGCCCGAACCTGACTGCCTCGACCTCCCCGAGGCCTTCAACTCGTCTCTCCGGGCCGGGGAGGAAGGTGCCGAGTAGATCCAGCACGAGCCGCATCCCGTTGCCGGTGAGGGTAAACTCATTCATCTGCTGGTATTCCGGGGTCGTCAGGACCGCGGTCAGCTCGCCTTCCGCATCCATTTCGAACGAGACATTCCATCCGAGCTCGGCGAGCGGGAGATTCTCGGCGCCCTCGGGGAAATCCTCGATTGTCGGTGCGCTCCACTCCTCCGGCGTCCCGGGTTCGCCCGGAGGGGGAACCTCGGGACCCATCAAGGACTCCGGAGCGGTCGGCTCTATCGGCGATTCGGCAGGAGTGGCAGGCGCGGAGCCGGGAGCCGCGCGCGATGCCGGAGAGGAATATGGAGCCGAGGCGGACGTCACCGGGACCGGATCGGACGGCGCGACGGACTGCGCGGGTGTGTCGGCAGGCTGCGGGAGAAGGTTTCCGCCGAAGAGGGCGGAAGCCCCGGTCGGCCTGGTTCCGACGAGCACTTCGATGGCGCGGTTCTCCTGAGAGAGCGTGTGGGCGGGAGCGGTGTCGCAATCCCATTCGATAACGACCCGGACGACAGGCGGTTCATATGTAAACTGACTTGCCCTGAGCGACGCGATGCCGCCGATGGCGAGCTCGGATCCCGGAATCTCGATGTAACGGCATGGGAACAGCGCCTCGTCGATATCAATCACTCGCCTCGGCGGATCGTCAAGCTCGAACGTCACGAAGTCGGGCGCAAGAGACGAGGTGATGCGGACGGTTTTCTCCGAGCGGCTGATCTCAAAGACGGTGGAATAGAGCTCCACATCGCCGCTCGATGGTTCGAGCCGCATCTCGACATCCAGGACAAGGCTGAGGAATTTGTCGGGAACGAACCACACGCCGTCCTGCTGAAAGACCGGCGCCTCATAGTCAATGCTGCGCTGCGAGATATCCACCGCATGCCCGCTCGGATCGACCGCAAGCGTGCCGTGAGAAGTGCCGCCGATCAGCAGACGCTCGCCGTCGAAGATAACCGACAGCCCGAGCCGCCCGGCAATGTCGTTCAGGGGGATGAATATGCGGTTGTCCCTGACTATGTAGTCATGGGGAAGCGGTGATCCTGCAAGGTAGACCTGCTCGGCGTGAAGCGGGAGAGCAAGAAAAAGACCGACTGTCAGGCCCAGAAGAAGAGCGCATACCGCCTTCGTATTGCGGTCAGATCTCATATCCCACCTCCACTGAGCCCGGCTCCTGAGGATAGGCTTCCTCCGGGGACCGCTCAAGGTTCCAGCATTCCTCGCTCTCCGGCGGCTGGTCCCCGAACCTGCCGTACGAGCCAAGATCGCGCCCGTTCAGTTCCAGCTTCACATCGCTCACCCCGCAGCAGTCTTTCAGCGTCAGGTACACTGCACGCCGGAAGATGGCGACGGTCTGATCCGGAAAAGCGGTCTGGACCTCCTGAACACCTACATCGACCGTCGCTGCTCCGTTCTCAATGATCAGCCTTTCAAGGCTGTAGCCCTCCGGCGCGACCGGCATGGGGGGAGGGTACGCCAGTTGAGGCGGGAGCCGCAGGAGTCGCTCAACCGCCTCGTTCGCGTCCTCAGCATCGATTGCCACTTCGAGTGAGAGGGGCAGTAAGTAGCGACCGGACGAATCCAGAAAATAGGCCGTCACCCACTTCGACTCACCCATAAGCGCCGAATCCGGGACGAAGTTGAATTTCGCGGGCGGTTCGAGCGGCGCGGTGAGATCGTAGCCCTCGCTCGTCGCCTCCACAGCCTCGCCGCCCACCAGGATTCTGACCGAGTCGCACTCGCCCGCGGCAGCCACTGTGAGCGTGAGGGCGTCGAGCAAATCCCTCTCCCTCGCGGTGCCGCCAAGGTGCGAGGTGACCTCCGCAGGCAGGTCGACCATGGCCACGCGCCCGTCAATCTGCACGGCCGGAAGGGGGATACCGTCCGGATAAACGCCGGCCAGATACGGGTCCTCGGGACCCTTGGCGAACTCCTGCACCGCCCGGATCGTGATGTCGTCATTCGGCGCCAGCGTGACTCTGCGGTGCACGGGCACGAGATACGTGACCGAGTTATCGTGGAAGTAAAGCTCAAGGCAAATCGTGCGATCGATCCGCGGCTTGATCGGCCAGCCCGGTTTCCCGAGGAAGAGCCATATCTCAAGCGCGCCGAACAGGATGAAAAGGACGATTACTATTGCGACTACGGCATTGACGCCTCTGCGAAACGCGTCGGCACGCTCCGCCTGGACCCGCCTGGATGTTCGGGCCTTCTTGTCGGCCGTCTTTTTGGTCGATTTTTTCCCGCGCTGAGCAGCCAAAAGCGCACACGCACCTTTTCGCGCGACATTCAGTCCCACTAAGACGCATAAATAGTCTCGATGCCGGGATTGGCCGCTTGAACCGCAAGAGAGGACGCGGTCGTTGTTATGTGTGGGGCAGACTTTCCAGTCTGCCATCCCGCCAGATGAACAGCCTCCGGGCAGACTGGAAAGTCTGCCCCACAGCCATCCGGACCTTCTGAACGGCCTCAGGTTGCCGTCATCTCTGTTGCGGGTGTAACATGAAACCGTGCGCACACCAGTGGAAGTCTGGCTGAGGGAGCATCGCGAGGCCTTCGCGCACGCCGACAGCCTCGTCGAGCTCCTCGCCCCCGACGATATACAGGACAGGCTCCTTCAGCCGAACCAGGTCGAACTCAGGGCGCGGATCGCGGGGCATCTCAAGGCCTTCGTGGACCTTGCCCAGGGGCATTTCCGAGCCGAGGAGAGCCTGCTCGTGCCGGCCATACAGGAGCACATCGGCCTCGATGATCGGGCCGTCCGGGAGGCGGTCGGCTGCCTGTCGAGGGAGCACGGGCAGATGCACATGTTCGCCGAGAGAATCCTCGATCTGCTGTCGGTCCTGGAATCGAGCGACCCTCCCCCACCCACCGTGGCAGGCGAGCTGTTGCGCGTCTCATACGGCGTTCAGTCGCTTCTCCGTCACCATTGCACCAAGGAGGAGAAAGAGATCTACTCGCTCGTCGGCAGGCTGCCGCAGAAGGTTGTCACTGAGTTGCTGAGGACCGTCGGCGAACCGGAAGATATCAGGCTGGACCATCTGATCAGGCCGCTTGGGAGTGACGACGCCGGGTATCCTGTGGGGGAAGATGTCGAGGGTCCGGAGAACTGAGCGCACGATTCAGGAACGGCTGACAGTCCGGTCTCACTTGTCACTAATCCGCCGGGCGGCTTCGGACGGGGTGGACTGGCCCGAGACGATTTTCTCCGCCCAAGATGTGAGGGCATGATTGTAGGCTTCGTCGCCGCCGAGACTGAGAGCGATCCGGCCGCGGAGCCGGGCTTCCGCAAGGCAGGCGACCTCCCGTTTGACCTGCTCAAGCCTTCTTTGAGCGATCTTCCCGCCCTCGTCCAGTCTGCGCCAGAGCGACCGGACGCCGTCCACCGCCTCGACAATCCCCGATCCGTCCGTCGCGCAGGTCAGGAAGACCTCGATCGATCGACCGCCGGCCTCGGCTTCATCCCTGAGCAGCTTCAGCTCCTTCACGACGAGATCCGCGCCGGGACGGTCGCTCTTGTTGACGATAAAACAGTCTGCAAGCTCTGTGATTCCGGCTTTCATCGATTGAATCCCGTCGCCGGCCTCCGGAGTCAAAACGGCGATGACCAGGTCGGCGACATCGGCCACCCCGGTCCCGAGCTGGCCGCTGCCGACAGTCTCGATGAGGATCAGATCGGCGCCCCACCAGTCGAGCAGGCGCGATGAGGGCCATATCGCCCTCGAAACACCACCCAGCGAGCCGCGACTCGCAAGGCTCCTGAAAAACACATTCTCGCCGGTCGGGCCTTTGAGGCGGACTCGGTCGCCGAGCAGCGCACCGCCAGTGAACGGGCTGGTGGGGTCGACCGCCAGCACTCCGATTCTCATCCCCCCACCGGCCAGAATCTCGAGTGCGGAGGCGATGATCGAGGACTTGCCGCCGCCGGGCGGTCCGGTGAGCCCGACACGCGCTGCGCGGAACGCGTGTGATTTGACCGCTTCGTCAATCGCATCGGAGGAGGGATCGTTGTCATCGACAAGTCTCAGAAGCCGTCCGAGCGCGCGTTGTCCGGCGGCTCCCGGCTTCCTAGACGACTCAAGAAGGCCTTGAGTATCGATATCGGCCACAGCGATGGATTGTAGCACACGTGCCCGGAATGAGGGCAGCCGAGGATTCGCGGCTCATCCGCCGGCTCCGGATCAGCCTACATCCTCCGCGTGAGAAGCTCGCGTATGGTAGTGAATGCGCCGAGCACTATCGGGAGTCCCACCAGCAGCGTTGCGATATACCAGTCAAGATTGTTGAGATTCCATCCGATGTACATCCAGATCGCGAACCCGATCCCCAGTGCAACCAGGATCACTCCGCCGATCATCGGGCGGACCCACAGTAACCATGCAATCACAAGGAAACTCAATCCGAATCTGGCGGCTTCCATCAGGCCCCCGACCGCCTCCGGCATCGATATCGGTCTCTGCGCGAAGCCCGAGACTGACTCGGCAATACCGAAGGCCAGAAAGAACAGCCCAGTAAGCAGCGTCACGATGAACGCGACCGACGGCAATCTTCTTCTGCGAGTGATCTCAGCCATTTTGTCTCTCCTTGCATATATGCGACAGGATTCTGCATCACGTTGCGGATTATACTCGGCAAGAGAGGACGTGTCAAGACCTTTATGCAACATTTTTCCGGAAAATGCTGACTATACGCGACGGAATCCCTCCGCTCCGCTCGGCCACAAGGCCCGGATCACTCCCCCCGGACACATTTCCACCGACTCACCATTGATGATAAGATGGGCGGGGCAGGTCGGGCAATCAGAATCCCGGAGGCTTCTCGATGACCAGACGAATAGTCCCTTTTCTTGTTCTTGCGCAGGTCATGCTGGGAATGGCGACGCTGCCGGCGCACGCTGCACGCGGGCGAATCAGTCCCGGCGAGACTGTGGACGGCCATCTCGAGCGCGGCGACGACCGACTTGAGGATGACGAATACTGCGACACGTACTTGATCGACGCGGACGTGGGGACTGTGGTCAGAATCACGCAGACCTCCGACGAGATAGACAGCTATCTTATCGTGCGGAGGCCGGACGGGACGCAGTGGGAGAATGACGACTACACGGTGGGCGAGAGTCTGGACTCGAGACTGACTATTCTCATAAACGAGAGAGGCGACTACGAGATACTGTGCACATCGTACTCGGTGGAGACTGGGCGATACCAGGTGACGGTCGAGGAGATCCCGCGACCGGAGTATTACGGGCTGTTCGTCGGGATAGAGAACTACGGGGGAGAATGGGAGGACGCGGAGCTGTGCGATGAAGATGCGGAGAACATGTACGATGCGTTTGTGGACAGCGGGCTGATGGAGCGCGATCATGGGATAGTGCTGACGAACGGCGGAGCGGAGCGCAGAGACGTGGAGAATGCCTTCAATGAGCTGAGGCGGGAGGCGGGTCGGAACGATGTGTTCGTTTTCTTTTTCTCCGGTCATGGCAACCAGATGGAGGTCTCACCCAGGAACCGCTCGAATGAGCTGGACGGACTTGATGAGACGATAGCGCTGAGGGACGGCGACCTGACCGACGACGACCTGGGGGACATGCTGGAAGAGCTCGATGCCGGGCTGACTGTGGTAGTGCTCGACGCATGTAACTCAGGGGGGATCGCGCGGGACATTGTGCGCAGGCCGGGAATTGTATGCTTCGCGTCCAGCGAGGAGGATGTCCTCAGCGATTTCGCGCCCGAGCTGGACGCCGGCGGCTATCTCTCCGTCTTTTTCAGGGAGGCGATACTGGGCGACGGGGATATCGACGGAGACGGTATGATACTGGTCGGGGAACTGGCGCGTTTCCTCTTGCGACGCTACTACCAGGAGGGACCGTCCCCGGACGCTGCGATCTACGGGTACCAGGAGCTTGTCCACGAGCGAGGTCTCGTCTCCCAGGACACTGTTTTCTGCTGGTGGCAGCCGGGACGAAGGCCGGGACGCGTGAAGCCGTGATGCGCTTATTCCCGTCTTGCACGCTCAGGATGAGCGTGGGACGAAGAGATCATGCGCAGGATGCGCATGCTACATGGGATGCCCATGTCCTACTTGTAGCATACGCATCCTGCGCATGATTTCTTCGTAGCATGCGCATCTTGCGCATGATCTCTTCGTAGCATACGCATCCTGCGCATGATTTCTTCGTAGCATGCGCATCCTGCGCATGCGGCCTACGGCCACGGATAGTTCGACTTATAAGTATTGACCCAATCGTGCAGCCAGATGTACTGCGAGTCATAGAGGTTGTAGTTCGCTACCGGCTTCCCCTGGTATGAATACCACATCAGGTTCCAGGGATTCTTGTCCCCGGCGTTGGGATTCTGCTGGTACGCGGCCCGCGGATCGCAGAACAGCGGGTCGTTATATGGTGGAGTGTTGCACCAGGTGTTCTCCGACGCGCAAGTGGTGCCATCATCCAGAATCAGGTTGTGGTTGGTGTCGAGGAGGTAGACATCCCAGAACCGACCGATCGCGTGGCCGCACTCGTGCGCCAGCGTGATCGGCAGGAGCGAGCCGCCGGTGTCCCTGGACACGATGATCATAATGTGCTCAGTGTCATGGAATTCCGCCGGGCACATCGCAGCGGTGTACGCCTTGCCGGGGTCGCCATCCGCCTGGTCCACGTAGTAGACATTGATGCTGTCCGGATGCTGCGCCTGGCCGTAGGCTTCATGCATCGGGCCGGCCTCATCGCCCGAAAGCGACTTGTACGCAGGATTCCCCACCCAGAAGAAACCGCCTGAGTTCTTCAGCACAAAGTCCATTCCGTAGCGGTTCCAGAAAGCTCTGCAGTTGTTGAAATCCGAGCCGGCGCGGTCCCAGGAGGCGACCGGGTTCGATCCGGAAGCATCGTCGGCGACGCACCATATCGCCATGTTGAAACCGCGCATCAGGGGGTAGCCGGTATCGGTGTCGTACCCGGGCGAGCTACCCGCGGCGTTGCGCGCGCTGATGCGGTACTGGATCGGGTCGCCGGGCCCGCAGTAGCGCGGATTGCCGTCGATCCAGCTCGTCTCGGAGTGCGGAGCCGACTTGACCTCCTTCCAATACCAGCCGCCGGGCCACTCATAGTCAAGCCGCTCGATGTCGTAGAACTCCACCGTGTCGCTCAGCGCGTCCCAGGTCAGCTCGATTCTGCGGTTGGGAAGGGACGGGTCCCCGTCGGAAGCCTGAAAGCCTGTTACGTTCGGAGGCGCCTGGGCGCCCACTCCCAGCTCGATGATGTTGTACGCGGTGAGGTTCAGCCATTCCGGAGCGGTCTCATCCTCAAGGTCCCTCACCGCGACGAGGCACTTGTACAGCCCGTTGGGAGCGAGCTTGCCGTTGGAGACCGTCGCCTCGAAGCGCGCGTATCCGGATGCGGTGGACTTGTACACCGCGTAAATGAGCCCGTCAAAAATCTCCGGGCACTCGAGCGTCGGCACGTAGTGGCTCAACTTGCCCTGGTAATCGTACACGTCGATAGTGAGCACCGTCTCCCCGCCCTGGGATGTGAGCCCAAGATCGACCGGGTGCTCGGTGATCTCGATTCGCCAGGGCTCCGGGCAATTGGCCTCGGGAGGGAAGTCGGTGATCGGGTCGGTGACCGGCTTCGTGGTGGCGGGAACCCAGCATGCGTCCACGGCATAGCCGAGAATAAACGCGCCGGAGGGCTTGAATATCTCATAGACTCGGGTGATCGAATCGCCGGCATAGAAAGCGTTTCGAGTGTTTCCGGGAACAGACGAGGAGTGTCTCTTGAAGCCGTTCAGGGTTGTGTTGGGGTACGGGATTGTCGCGCGGGTGCCCTGGATGTATCCCTGCAGCCCGCCGGGCCCGGCTCCCCATGTGTTGGGGTTGTACAGGGTCGTGTACCCGTCGGCATTCACGAGCTCCCCCTGTCCCTGGGCTCTGGCGGATGTCACAAACTTGGCCACCGGGAAATAGTGCGTTCCGTACGACATCGCGATGCCGCGCACATCGAATCCCGTCAGCTCGGCTGCCGGAAACGGATGCCTGATCTCGACGGACACCTGCAGGGTACCCTTGGGAGTGGGAGTGACGCCCTTGACTTTGAAGCAGCTCGTGCACGGGCCCTGTTCGAGGAACCTTAGGACATTCCAGTGGTCCGCGACCTGTCGGACCGGCACCATCTCGTACTCGCAGCTCTCCGGATCGATGAAGATTTCGCTGTAGCCCCAGAGATAGCGATTCTCGTCCCGCGAGGAATGGGGGACGGAGTACGCCTGTACGCCCACTGACTCACTAGGAGTCGGGGGCGTCGCGGGATTGTCGCTCGATTTGCATCCGAGTAGAAAGACAAAAAGAAGTATGGCAGGCAAGACAAACCGATTTCTGAATCGCACGATGACAAACCACCTTCTGTAATCACAATTGGGGACAGCCTGTATCGGCGATGCTTGCCATCAGGGGCTCACCTGAATACAGCTACTGACCCCGCCCTGTCCGATCGATGCCCGTCTCCAGATCCGCCCCTGTAATGTACCTCAGAAGACATGCGGATGTCCAGCATTCAGCATCAACTTATTATAATACAGAGCCTTGCGTTTAACAAGAGTTAAATTATCTCGTCGCGGGGATGACGGGCCTTCTCCGCGCCATACTTCAGTCTCAATCCAGGGAGGGACCTCCGGTGGGGCGCCAGGTTCCATGAAAATAGAGGACCACGCTGATGTTGTCATCGCCCCCTGCGCGATCGGCTGCGTCGCACAGGGCTTCGCACGCCGCGGACGCGGAAGGGCTGTCGATGATGAGCGCGCGGATCAGCTCGTCACTCAGCATTCCCGTCAGTCCGTCGGTGCACAGAATCAGTATGTCCGCGGGCCTGAGCGAGAGCCGAAGGACGGACGGGACAAGGTTCTCGCTGCTCCCCACAGCCTTGACAAGCTGGCTTGACAGCGTCCAATTCGCGGCTTCCTCGGGGCTGAGGCGACCGCTTCTGATCATCTCTTCGGCGATCGTATCGTCGCGGGTGAGCTGCTCGAGTATTCCGTCGCGCATCATGTACGCCCTGCTGTCGCCCACATGCACGATTGCGCACTCAGCTCCCCTTATTGCCGCAACCGTGAGCGTCGTGCCCGGATGCCTGAATGATCTCCTCGCTTCCCGACTGTTGAGGATCTCCAGGTTCGCGAACAGAACCGCATTGGTCACGGCTTCCTGAAGCCCTCCGACCGCGTGCACCCCTTGCAGGCTTCGTTTGAGAGCGTCTATCGCCGCTGCGCTCGCCCATTCGCCCCTGTCGTGACCGCCCATCCCGTCCGCGACAGCCGCCAGGACATCGAGACCGAGCGGATTCGACTCCCCCTCCGTCCACCATTCCGCGAGAACGGCATCTTCGTTGTGGGAGCGGACTGAGCCGACCACTGAAAGCGAGTGGAACTCAAGCGATCCCGACGGGCAGGTGTCACTCATGTGTAGTTCTCTCTTCCTCCGCTATGCACTCAGAGGGCCTGACGCCATTCTGAGGTCATCAGGTAGGGGCGCACCTGCGTGTGCGCCCTTGCGTCGGGGCGGACACATGGGTCCGCCCCTACACATGCACACCATCATTGCGCACCCTATCTCCATTAGGCGACTCTACCGAAGCCCGAATCCCGGCTTGAGCACTACTCCCTTGCGATTCCTCCCGTCCGTCGCGATCGCGAGCGGCTCACCGAAAGCCAGATGTCTTACGTACCGGGATTCATACTCCGCCGGCTGGGCGTCCAGCCAGGCCTTGTCAAGGAATCCGCCCTTGTCTCCGAAGTTGACGGTGAAATACGGGATCCCGAAGGACGTGATGTTGTGGAAGAAATGGGTGCCCTGCGACGGCTGAATCGCGATGCCGGAGATGTCCGTCTCGATGATCGTCTGCACCCTCGAAATCTGCGCCCAGGTGACGGGAATTCCGGCCCACTTGTCCGATGTGCCCCATCTGCCCGGACCGATCAGCACGTAGCCCCGCCCGCCGCTCTTCAGACCCGCGTTGACTTTCTCGATCTCGCCGGCGATATCGATGGTCCTGGCGCGATCGAAATTCTCGTCCCGCACATAGACAACATCGCTCACCCCGTCGACATGGCCCTGCCCCAGCGCGCTGCCGGAGACGCAGATCGCGGCGGACCGGTCGACACCGTCCAGGCTGATCTCCTGGGTGTCGGCGCCGACCGCCATCGGGCGAATCTGCAGGAATCCAAGCTCGCTCGGACCTTCGCCCGACGGATGCAGGTTGACGGCGAACTCGATCTCGACCGGGCACGAAAGCGCGGCCGTTCCGATGCTCAGCAGGAGCTTCAGCCCTTCCGCAAGGGGGAAGACTCCATGTTTGAGGACGCCGGCGAGAGTTGCGAGCCGGACCCCCTTGCGCGAAATCCCGTCGTAGACGGCATCGTTCTCGGGCACGTGGGTCGATCCCGTGTTGTAGAGCGTGCCGTGGGCCTCCGCGACATCGAGGCCCAGCATGACCATGTTGGATTCGACAATCCTGCCTTGGTCCCATCGGGGAGGCGGTTTGGCCATGTCGAGCGCGAGGAATTCGCGTTGCGCATATTCGAGATAGTCCTCCACCGACGAGAACTGGTATGACCTATCCGGATGCGCGGGCGAGAAACGGACGCACTTGCCGCCCTCCACCACCGTGCCGCCGAGGCCCAAAGCGGCCAGCGCCACGCCGTCCTCCGGGTCCATGCCTGTCATCGGGTAGTAATCGAAGGACCTGGCGACACCGGCGATGTCGGGATAGAGCCAGTCTCCGTGGCGGCGCCCGACGACCTCCTGGATCACCACCGCCATTTTCTCCTCTTCGAGGCGGTTGGGTATTGACTCGAAATAGCTTCTGGGATCGGAGTAGTAGGTCGACGCATAAACCATTCTGATCGCGTTCAGAAGCTCATCGAGCCGCACCTGGGGATCCTCATGGTTGTTGGGGATCATGAATGTGCCGTACATGCCCGCGAACGGCTGATAGGACGCGTCCTCGAGCAGGCTCGTCGAGCGTACGGCGAGCGGATAGTGAACCCGGTCGAGGAATTCCCTGAGCGGATCGACCACGCGATCGGGGAACCGGGCTTCGAGAAACGCCTCGGCGATGTCCTCATCGTCCGACTCGCCCAGGGCGAGAGGCGTCAGACCGTTCGCCTCCATGAAGGCCTCAAACACCTCTGTCGTAAGCACGGTGGTCGGGGGAACGAAAACCCGCACGCCCGGAAGGAATCGCTCGGTGTCGAGCTTGCCGAGGAGGGAGTTGACGAACGCGAGACCCCGGCCCTTGCCGCCCAGAGATCCCGTCCCGATCCTCACGAACATGAACCCGGGATCGAAAGTGCCCGCCGAGAAGTCAGCCACCACTCCCGAGCGCTTTTTCTCGCGGTGCGCCCTCAGTGCGGATATGAGGTAATGCCTTATGTGATCCGTGCTCTCGAACTCCTCGATCTGCCTGGGCCTCAGCGCCCTTGCCAGATCGAACTCCGTCCTCGCGAGGAGCCACAGCGAGAAATGGTTTCGAGTAACGTGATAGATCACCGACTCGTCGGGAACGGTATGGAGCGCTTCCTCGAGATTCCTCAGGTCGCTCGCTCTCGTCACGACGGCGCCGTCAGGCATCTTGAACACGAAATCGCCGAATCCCAGGTAGCCTCGCATGAACTCCCGGACATCATTGAGGAGGGTTGGCGAGTTCTTGTTAATGAACTGAGCGCCGATCTTTCCCGCCGCCGCCCTGTAGATCTCATCGGTGGACTGAATGAGAACCGCGCGGTCCCAGGTTTCCTCCCGCACCATTCTCGCGAAGTCCAGCCCGGCTTCCTTGTCGACCTTCCCCGACCTCGGAAGGCTGACATCGGTGATCACACCGAGGACATGCTCACGGTACCGCCTGTACAAGTCCAGCCCTTCTTCGAAGGAGGTGGCGAGCAGGATTTTCGGCCTGGCGCGCATCCTGAGCAGTTTCTCGCTGACGTTGATGCCGTCCGCCATGAGGTCCTGAGTCTGCACCACCAGCTCGGTGTAGAGCAGAGGCAGGTACGACGAGTAGAAGCTGACCGAATCCTCGATGAGGATTATGCACTGCACGCCCGCGACTCGCACATCGTGCTCGAGATTCTGCCGGTCCTCGACATACTTGATGATGGCCAGGAACAGCCTCACGTCACCGTGCCAGGCGAAAATGCGGTCGATGCCGGGGAGGCTCTGCCTGGCCTCGAGTAGCGGAAGCTCGCGGGTATGGTACACGAGCAGCACAGTCGGGATGTTCGGCGCGATCCCCTTCACTCGCTTGCTGAACTCGGCGATGTCCATCCCCCCCACCCGAAGCATCGAGATAATCAGGTCGAACTGGTCGGTCTTCAGTTTTTCGAGAGCTTCCGTAGCGGTGGAGACCCGCTCGATGCGGGGCGCGTAACGAAGGTTCAGCTCGAGGTACTCGGAGAACAGAACCTCCGAGAGTCGACCGTCCTGCTCGAAAGTGTACGAGTCGTAGAGGCTGGAGACGAGGAGGACGTTCCTCACTCTCCGGGGCATGAGCGAAGAGACCGGGACGTAGGTCTGGCCCGCCTTTTCCACCAGTTCCTTGAGATCTGCGTCTTCCATGAGACGACCTTATCAGCAACCTCCAGCATAAACCATTCTACAGCAATATGGCCTGTTTGGGGTCTCGTACGACCGGGATTCCCGAGAACGTGCCGACGTCTTCCAGACGTCGGGCAACGTGACGTCTGCTTCAAGCAGACGTACAAAAATGCACCACTCTGGTCTAACCACATATGTAGAAATAAGAAAAGACTCCGCGTGTCTTTGTGTCTTCGTGCCTTTGTGGTTTCTTTCTCAAGACTAACCACAAAGACACGAAGACACGAAGGGTCACGAACGAGACCTGATGATGCTTCTCAGAGGTTGTTTTCGAGGACGCGGCGCATGTACCTGAGAAGGTGCTTCTTGAGCTCCGGACGTCGCATGGCCCAGTCGATCGTGGCGGTGAGGAACCCCTCCACCTGCCCGACATCCCATCTCGCGCCGTGATAGAGCACCGCATGCATCGGCTCTTCCTTCAGGAGCAGTCGCAGGCCGTCGGTAAGCTGTATTTCACCCTTCTGATCGGGCCTGGTGTTCTCCAGGGCGTTGAAAATACCCGGAGTGAGGAGATATCGACCGATGATCGCCAGGTTGCTCGGGGCCTCATCGACGCGCGGCTTCTCCACCAGCTCCCTCACTCGAATGACCCCGTTTCCGACTTCCTCCCCCGCCGCTATCCCGTACCTGTTCACTTCGCTTTCAGCGACCGCCTGAAGAATAAGGATCGTGGTCCCGTACTTTTTGAAGGCGCTGATGGCGGCGGACGTGGCCGATCGCTCGGGATCCGTTATGTCGTCCCCCAGCAGAACCATGAACGGCTCGTCCCCGATATGGTCCCTGGCGATTGAGACGGCATGGCCGAGCCCGAGCGGCTCGCCCTGGCGGATGTAGTGCAGGCGCGCAAGCCTGGTGATCTGCTCGATAAGCTCGAGCTCGTGCGCCTTGCCTTTGGCGCGCAGGAAATGTTCCAGCTCGAAGGCCTTGTCGAAATGATCCTCGACCGCGCGTTTTCCGCGTCCGGTGATGATCAGTATATCCTCCAGACCCGCCTCCACAGCTTCTTCGACCACGTACTGGATCGTGGGCTTGTCCACAATGGGCAGCATTTCCTTCGGCTGCGCCTTAGTCGCCGGCAGGAACCTCGTCCCCAGCCCCGCGGCGGGGATCACCGCTTTGCTGACGGTATTGACCATAAAAATCTGACCTTTCTCTTCTTTTCCGGAAGCCCTGCTTCCGCTTCTCAGCTCCGAATTATCTTCCGACTTTCCCAGCAGGCATGAATGAATTCGATGGCGTCGTCCCACGCTCCGCGGGTCACTGCGATAGCGTCTTCCCCGCGGCTGCTCGAATCCCCGCCGTTCCACCAGAGGAATCCGTGGCCGACCCCGTCATAAAGCCTGTAGCGGAAATCCGTCTTCCCGCAGGCTTCCAGCGCCCGCGCCATGGTCTCGGCCTGGCTCGGCGGAACCAGCATGTCCTCCGAGCCCTGGATGATCAGCAGCGGCGGCTGGATGTCGCAAGCGACAGCCAGCGCGGAGCGTTTCGCAAACTCGCCCGGATGGTCCAGCGGCCCGCCCCCGTAGATTTTCCGGGAGAGAGCGTCTTCTTCGTACCGCTCCGAATCCTGTAAATAGTACCACCATCCGATGATGTCCATCACGCCGTACGCGCACACGACCGCGGGAATATCCGGCTCCCTCGCGGCGGCCAGCGCAGCGATCAGCGCGCCATGAGACGTGCCGATAATCGCGACGCGATCCCGATCGACCGGTCCGCAGTCACGAAGAAGAGAATAACATGCAAGGACATCGTCGACCTCGCCCGAAGCGACCTCTATCTCCCCCTCGCTGCCGTCTTCGCCCCGGTAGGAAGGCATCGCCACGATGTAGCCGTCCCGGGCAAGCTCGCGCGCTTTCTCCCTCATTCTGCCCGTCACGCCGTTGATCCCGCCGTGGCACAGGATAAGCGCCGGATAAACCTCCCCGTCGCGAAGATCCGGAAATGCGAATTCGCACTGCACGTTGAGATCACCCGAGCGGTACCGGTAGGCCGTGACACTTCCGCGGTCCGACGATGTGTCCCGCGCTTCGGGAAGCGGAGTGAATCCCTGAAGAAGCGGGATGCTGCGTGAGTCTGGCGCGGTCGCTCGAGCCGGGGCACATGCGCAAGATGCGCATGCCACGAAGAATCACGCGGAGGATGCGCATGCCACGCGGACAGAAACATCACGACAAAAATGATGCTGAATATTCCAAGCCGATTCATGATGACTGCGAAACAGCGCTTTCGGGCTCAGGCTGACTTGATGGGAGCTCCCCGAACTCCTGCAGGAAGACCTCCTCGAGCGACATCCGCTCGCGCGTCACCTCGAAGATGTCGAAGCCTAACGACGCCAGAGCGCCGACCAGTTTCGGCACCTCATTCTCGTCCCTGAGCGTGCACGCGAGCACGCCGTCCCGGTACTCGAACGACCCCACTTCGAGCCGGTCCGCGACCTGCTGGAGACGTCGCGCGGTCTCCTCACCGTTCGCTCCCGTCCCGGCAAGCCCCTCTCGCGGACGTAGCGTGATGAGAGCCTTGTTCGTATGCAGCGTGAGCTCGCCCAACGGCGCGATCTTTCTCACCTTTCCCTTGTCGATTATCGCCACTCGATCCGCCACATCCTCGACATCCGCCAGGACATGGCTCGAGAACAGCACCGTCGCGCCGTCCCTGGACGCGGAGCGGATGATGTCCTTCACCTGGCGGCGTCCGATGGGGTCAAGTCCGCTCTGCGGCTCGTCGAGGAAAATCAGGCCGGGACGCCCGATCATGGCCTGCGCGAGCCCGATCCGCTGCGCCATGCCCTTCGAGTAGGTCCTCACTTTGCGTCTCGCAGCCGCCGGGTCAAGATGCACCTGCTTGAGCGCGTCCTCTACTCGGCTCGCTCGCTCGCTCAAGGGAACCCTCGCGAGCTCGGCATGGTAGTGAAGGAATGACCAGCCGGTGAGATGATCGTAGAAGCTGGGATTCTCGGGAAGGTAGCCGACCCGTCGGGCGGTGAGAGGATGACCCGGACGCCGTCCGAGAACCCTGAGATGCCCGGACGTGGGAAAGATGATGTTCATACAGCATTTCACAAACGTCGTCTTTCCGCTGCCGTTGGGCCCCAGGAGTCCGAAGACCTCCCCCTCCTCGACGGAGAGTGTAAGGCCGTCCAGCGCCCGCACGGTCCTGCCGCCGCGAAACACCTTCACCAGGTTCCGGCACTCCACATGCGCCATGTCATCGCTCCATGACACCTGAAAAGGCGCGACCGCAAGGACCGCGCCTTTTGCCCCGGGAAGACCCAGGGCACCTATCTCCCATACGTCCCGTAGATTCCGTCGTTTAATCCCACCGCGTCACAACGCAGTGGAGGGGCGACAGCCTGTCGGCCGTAATGAGCGCATCCTGCGCTCGCAACGCCCACCGCGTCACAACGCAGTGGAGAACGCGTCCTTGAAATTATTCTCTTCCCTCTCGCTCCTCACCCCGTCATAGGAGCCGCCATAGTGGCTGTAGCCGGTCACAAACACGGCCACCTCTTCCGACGGTGCGCTGTTCAGCCCGAGAAGGTCCTCGGCGGTTACCCGGTAGTAATACCAGCCGCTGACCACCGTCTTGTCGAGGTAGGGAGGATAGAGCCACACCTTGTCGTTCAATCTGCCGTAATCGCTGGCGTAGTGAGCCGCCGAGACCTGCGTGCGCCAGATGTCGTAGCCCGCGAGGTCCCCGTCCGTCATGTTCAGGTCCCACCTCACAAGCACGCCCTCATCGGTGGCCTGAACGAGCGGATTCAGCGGTACCGCCGGCGGAATGTCCTGATTGGGATTGAAGGAATTCACGAATGACGCCGTGCTGATTACGTAACCCTCTCCCTGAGGGATACGGCATCTGACTATCGCCACGCCCGGTTTGTCGGCGAGGAACCTGCCCTTGGCGGCCTCGAAGCCCCCGACAGCGGGATTCTCGCAGAACCACTCAACCTCGCCCGTCACCTCCACCGTATCCCCATCGTTGTACGTCGCGTACGACCTGAACTGCTGCATCCCGCCCACGGCGATATTGACGCCCCCGGGCTGGATGCTTATCCCCATCACGAAACGGCCCGGAGCCGCGTTGGGATCCTGTGGGTAGTTGACGTAAAGCGGGGTGCCGAACTCCTCCGAGTTGGAGCAACCCAGGGACGCTCCGAATGAGAATATGCAGAGCGCGATCAGAAAGAGCAAAACTGACAATATGCGCCGGAACATGCGAACCTCCGGGGTAAAGTCTCGTAATCTGGCGTAAAAACCTGATCTCTCCTGCTCGCAGGAGGGCCGAGACCATAACTTATCACAGCCCCCATGGGGTGTCAAGCCGATCGTCTTGCGTGCTGCGCCTTTCCTTGAATCCTTCCACCATCACCCCCAAGCTGGGTGCCGGGCACAGGCTGAGCGCGACGAAGTCGCGCATGCCTGTGCCCGTCGTCGGCCAGGTGCGTTATTTCAGGGTGGCACATACGGCAGGAGCCCGGAAGTCTGTCCGGACCGTGAACCTGTGCCTGGAATCACATACATCCGACGAGTCCGCCCGCAAAACCGCCGAAAGTGGTCGTTTCGCAGGAGGCCGACGGGAAGGGCGTTTGGAGGCCGGCCGGGTTAAGGAACGTAGAAGAGAGCAAAAAGGGGTAAAAGAGAGGCCGTTGCGGGCGCCCGGAAAATGTGGTATATAACACCATAGTGCGTTATAACTCGCTATGGACTCGGGTGGTCGATCCCCTTCCGCCGCCCGCGCCGTTCAGTCCTGGGGACCCGGTCCCCAAGCGAAGCATGAACGGAGGTGCACGCATGTTGCACAGTTTCACGCCCCAGGAGGTATTCCTGGTCGTGTTCGGGATGGTCGTCGTGGTTGCATATCTCGTGAATCGCGCTCACTGCTATGATCTCAAGCGCAACAAGCACGAGAGCCACTGACGGGCGGGGAAACACGCAGGACGCGTCGAGATACGATCGAAGGTGAACATCCAGCCGCCCCGGCAAGCCCGGGGCGTTTTTCTTGTCTCCGCGGGCAATAACACCGAAAATCGGGGTATATCGTTCTATTCCTCTCCATTACGGCGGGCCCGCGGTGTGCGCACAAGCTGCGCCGGGCCCGGCGCTGTAAGCGGCGGGGCGGAGAGGGTGCCCGCCCCGACCCATCCGTGGGAATGGATTTACATTATCCGATATCGCACGAGCTCGCGGCGACTTCTCAAAGCCACGGAGATTCACAGGGGCGCAGATTACCTGCAAACAAGGCATCCGACGCGATTCTGCGCCGGGCTGTTGACCGATTGCACGGCGCGCGACAGTCGAGGGCGGATGCTGTGCATGGCGCATGGAGAGCGGGCGGGACGTTGATTACTTCATGATGACGGACTGTTCCGCGGTGAGCGCGGGGCGCGAGGCGGATGTAATAAAACGATAACTTGAAATGTAAGGCGCAATCGGGGCCCGAAGCCGTGAAACCCGCATGGAATCCGGCTTTTCGCTTGACATGGGCGGAACCTCCTGTATACTAGATGCATGTAATTTTCGGGAATCCGGGACCGACGGCCGGAGGGCGGATATGTAACAGCAGGCGCTTCAGGCCAATGGTCACCGGATTCATGAGTTCGGCGGTTATTTCATCTTATATCACTCAAGAAGGAGGCGTCGCATGAACAAGCAGGAGCTGATCGAAGCCATCGCAACCGAGACCGGGCTCTCGAAAGCCGATTCAAAGCGCGCTCTTGAGGCCTTCACCAACATCGTGGAGAGGCAGCTCAAGAAGGGCAGCACGATCAGGCTAATTGGCTTCGGCACGTTCTCCGTCCGGAAGCGCAAGGCCCGAAAGGGAATCAACCCGCAGACCGGAGAGGAGATCAAGATCAAGGCGCGCAGGGTCCCTCACTTTGCACCCGGCGCCGAGCTGAAGAACGCCCTCGGATGATCCGAAGGGCACCCTTTTCACGATTACAGAACCAATCGATCGACTTCGGTAGCAAGAGTTGGACGCCTACGGGCGTCCTTCTCTTTTCTCCATCACCCGGAACCGGAACGGCGAGCATGTCTTGTCTCTGGAACACCCCCCATGATTAGGCTATCCTGATCGCATCGAAGCTCAGATGGACCATACCGCCGGCATCGATGCCCGACGCGCAGGGCCGTTCGTCCTCTCGTGGCGGGGCGGGCTGATTCTGTTGATTCTCACGGCCATAGCTCTGAGAGTCTGGGGGCTGGATTTCGGACTGCCGCAGGTGTTTCATCCGGACGAGCCGGTGGTGGTGACGCGCGCGCAGTACGGTGCGGCGACCAACGACTGGAATCCGCGCGCGTTCCAGTGGCCGAGCCTGCAGATCTACATTCTCGGGCTTGAGTTCAAGATCTGGTACTGGGTCGGGGGGCTCACCGGGGCATGGGATTCGGAAAAGGACGCGGATGTGCCTCCGTCCGACAGGTTTCTCGCATTCGCACTCCGAGCGCCGAGCGGGTTCTACTACCTTGCGCGCGCGACGACTGTGCTGTTCGGAGCGGGGCTTGTGTGGCTGGTTTTCCTCCTCGCGTCGCGATACCTCGGGGTTCCCGCCGCGATCGCGGCGTCCGCGCTGATCGCCATGCACCCGATCCTCGCCCGGCAGGGACGGTACGCGACCCCGGACATCCCCTCGACTTTCTTCTTCCTTGCCGCTCTGATTCTCGTGGATCGGCTCTACATGGCGCTTCTCGCATCAGCAGCGCGAACGCACGGCGATGAGAAGTCCGGCGAGAATCCGGTCCGACTGTCTGTATGGGCGGCCGTCATGATCGGCCTCGGGGCGGGCACCAAGTATCCTGTCGGCGTACTTCTCGCGCCCCTGGTCATCGTTGTGCTGCTCGCGCCGTCCCGGTTTCGAGCACTCACGCGTATCCTGCTTGCGCTCAGAGCAGTCGCGAACACGCTTGTCACGTTCATATTGACCACCCCGTACGCCCTCCTCGACTGGAGGCAGTTTGTTGATGACGTGACGACGATCGGGCAGCACGTGCGCACCGGCCACATCGGAATGGAAGCCCCCGGAGGAATCTGGCTCGCTTCGCTGAACAGAATGGTGCTCGACTGCGGATGGATATGGACAATCGCCGGTGCGATCGGGCTGATCGTCCTCCTGGGAAGCTTCAGAAGAACATGGCCGCTGATGCTCTCATTTCTTTTCGTGCTGGCCGGACTCGCTCCACTCGTGGTTTTCGGCGACAGGTACCTCGTGCCGGTGATCCCGTTCTGGGCGATCGGCATCGCCTGCCTGATCGGAATCCTGGGCGATCGCTGCAAGGGCGGAAAAGCATGGCTCTGCGCATTCGTGCTGGTCCTGGCGATCGGCGGGCAAGGTCTATGGATGCTGTGCAAAGACGCGTATCGCCTCACGCTGCCGGACACTCGCCAGTTCGCGCTGGAATGGGTCGAGGGGAACATCCCCGCCCACAGCGTGATCGTCGAGGAGCAGGGCGGGCCGGATATCCACACTCACGAGCTTGTTCCGCTCGTGCCGGAGCCGTGGTATTTCGTCGAGTGGGTCACCCCGCTGTTCTATCTTGGCGGCAAGTACGAGCCTCCGCTCGACAAGCTTCTTACGACGCATCCCGAGTGGGTGATCACCTCGAGCCAGGTCCGCTCGAGGTACATGCGTCCCGGCGCCGAGGAGGAATTCCCGGGTGTGGTTGCGGCTTTCAGAATCTACTACGAGCTTATTGACGAGCACCTGATCGAGGAAGCGCGATTTTCCCCGGGCGATGGGATCGTGGGCCCGGAGGTCGTGATATACAGGGCGCCCGAAGGATTCTGGCGAAGAGTGGGATGGGAGGACATCACGGTGCAGGAAGCTCTTGAAGAGCAGGAGGAGGAGCGCACTGACTGAAAAACGGGTGATCGGATCATGGTCGCCAGGCCCATGACCCGAGACTTCGAGTCATTCTCTCCGATGCCCCTTTCCCCGCTTCCACGGGAGAATGGACAGACAGATGAGAATCAGCGCGGCTCCAAGCAGGAAGCGATCCGCTGTGCCGCTAAGGATGTAGTCGGGTATCGGAAAGGGCCCGGCTGAGAGGATGATTGACTGGACACGTCCGGCCAGCCGGTCGCGAAGCCTCGCGAGCCACAACTGCCATCTCGGCTCCCCGACCGGGTAACCATAGAGCTGATACACGAGCACGTTAAACAGGGTCGAAGGGGGCACGGCGTAAGTGTCGAAGTCAGGCTTGAGAACCGTCGCGTCCTGTACCCATCTTACTTCGAGCCCGCGCGCGTAATTCTCCTGTATCATGGCCGCGCTCAGCATCTCCCCGGAAGGACCACAGGCGACCGAGTTGAAAGTCGGATCCTGGATGATCCATTTCCGCCCGTCCCACATTTCGACCGACGAATGCACCTGGTCAAATCCGCCTGGATAGCCGAACAGCGCCACCCGTCGCGCCGGAATTCCGAATGAGTTCAGAGCAGCCAGGCAGAGGTCGGCAAGCGGCTCGCAGCTCGCACCCTCGCCGGCCCTCAGCTCGGCGAGTATCCGGACCGGGTCCTTCGGTGTCGGCCTCAGCTTGAGACGCGTCGCCTGCCTGCGAGTCCAGTCACGAAGAACGCGGCCCTGCTCCGTCGGCGGGAGCTCGCCGATGCCGGGGATATCAGCTTCGATGGTGCTTCTGATTTCGTCGAGGGTCTTCGGGTCATACATGATCCAGTCGAGGCTGTCCTGCCCGGTGATTTCGGCCGGCGGGTGAGTGTAATGAAGGGTCGGGGAGATACCGCCGGGCAGACACTGCCTGACCTTGAGGAGGATTGCGAGCTCAAACGCCAGCAGGATGATGGCCACAGCCAGGCAGAAGAGGCTGAACTTTTTTCCGACTCCCGGCATCAGTGGAAGTATGCGGCGGGAATCATAACACAGCATCAGGCAAGGCGGATCAATTGAAAGGGAGAATGGTCCAGGGGCTTTTCAAAATGCAGAGAATTTGGTATCATGAAATCGTGGCAAAATCTGGGCGAACGGTCAACAGGACCTTTCACCTGCGAGGAAAAGGAACATGAAAGTCACACGTTGGAAGAAGTCAAAGGGAGAACCCAGCCTGGAGACCATCAGGTCGTTGGTTGCCGACGAGGGTTTGCGCTGCTACACATGGAGCGACGCCCCGGGCAAGTTCTATCCCGAGCACGCCCACGATGAGGACGAGCTGAGGTGGATCGTTCAGGGGAGCCTCACCGTGGGGGTTGACGGGAAGGAAATCAGGCTGAAGGCCGGCGACCGCATCGAGCTGCCGGCCGGCACGCCCCACTGGGCGAAGGTGAGCGAGGAAGGCCCGATTATCTACCTCTGCGCAACCAAGAGCTGATAATCGAACACGACCTGCGCTTGCTGGATCCGCCGCGCCAACCGCCGGAAGGTGGTTGGTCATTTTTTCGGGCTGAATTCCGGCACGGGCCCCTTCGTGTCTTCGTGCCTTTGTGGTTAGTCTTGAAGAAAAAAGAGAAACCACGAAGGCACTAAGAGGCTCTAACAGAAAGAGCGGGTGCCGACGACAAGCGGAGTTTACGTAGCTTGTCGTCGCTGCTCAATGAAACCGCCACAAGCTACGCTTCGCTCCGCTTGTGACGGCCACCCGGATTTGCATCGGCTCAGTCTAGATCATCTTTTTGTTGGAGTCTCTAAGACACTAAGACGGGGAGCGGCGCTCTCAGCGTGTTTTCGCGAGTTCGAGGGGCACGAACACGTGATTGAAGCCGAGCTGGTTTCGCGGGATGCCGAACGCGAGGCCCATCAGCTGGCTGAAGTATGCCACGGGCATCCTGATGGGATCGTCGAACCAAGAGCCCATCTTGTCCTGGTAGCATTCGAGATTGAACTGGCAGAGAGGGCATGCGGTCGCGACCACGTCGGCGCCGCGGCGCCTGGCTTCCCTCAGGAGGATGTAATTCAGGCGCACGCCGACCTCGTTCATCGTGCCGGTCAGCGACCCGCCGCAGCAGCGCGTCTTGAGCGGATACTCGACCACTTCCGCGCCGAGGGCCTTGAGGATTCTGTCCATGCTGGTCGGGTCGTCCTGATCGTCGAACTCGGCGTACGGTCGCACGATCTGGCAGCCGTAATACGGCGCGACTTTCAGGCCGGCGAGCGGGTTCCTGACGGCGGCCTTGATCTTGTCCAGCCCGACATCATTTAGAAAAACGTCGAGCGGATGGCGAACGACGACCTCGCCTCTGTAGTTGAGATCGGCGGCAGCGAGCGCGTTGCGGACGGTCCTGTCGAGATCGGGATTCTCGGCCATGTAGTGCTTGGCCTTGGAAAGAACCAGGTAGCAGGCGGCGCATGGCGCCACGACGGTCGGGGGCATGTCGGGATCATCGCTGCCCTGCTCCTCCGCGATGGCGAGATTCCTCGCGGCGAGAGCGAACGCCTTGGCTTCATTGACCGACATGTATGCCGTGGCGCCGCAGCAGTTCCATTCCTTCAGCTCCTCCCAGCTCACGTCGAGAGCCTTGAACACCGGCAGCATCGATTCCTCGTAGGCTCTCCCCGTGCCTTTGAGCGAGCATCCCGGATAGTAGATATATTTCATGACGTTTCTCCGCTCGGGCGCCGCCGATTTCAAGGGCGATGCGGGACTACTGCGCGGGCTTGTCGCAAGCTTCGAGAATCCTCTTCAGATCGCCCTTCTTTCCCGTCCCCATCGGGATCGACTCGGTCTTGAGCCCGATCCGCCCCTGCATGAAGAGCTTGATGCCCATGACGGTCTGGCCGAGCGCGCCGAGCACATTCAGCGTGTGCATGTAGAGCCTGATGATGAGCGGGCCCTCGCTCTGGCGACCGTACTTCTGGACCATGTTGAAGAACTCGCGCGCGAGTATGGGTATCGGGAACCTCTTCGGATACACCCTCTGGTCGATCGCGATCTGCTTGAGCCCGTACATGACGTCGGTGATCTTGATCTCCTTGGGGCAGTCCACCGTGCACTTGTAGCAGGACGCGCACAGCCAGATGGTGTTGCTGCTGAGCACTTCCTCCTTGAACCCTGCGCGGACCATCGCGATGATCCGCCTCGGGCCGTAGTCCATGTACAGGCTCAGCGGGCATGTGCCGGAGCAAGTGCCGCACTGTATGCACGACAGCAGCTTCTCGCCCCATGCCATCGACCCGACATGCTTGTAGAACTCGTGATCGAGCTCGCTCTCGTATTTGACTTGCCGTCTCAGCTCCCAGGCGGTCATGAGCCGACTCCCATGGAAATCCAGCACCGAAGGGGATTGATGTTCCCCTCCGGATATCCGCAAAACAGACCGAAGGCAGATTGTGACTTCGGTAACAAGGGAATGTACCACCGTTGATAACAGCGGTCAAGCCACCAACGGGCACAGACACGCTGTGTGGCAGAGACTGTATCAAGACCCGGTATTGTCGACACATCCTTCGCGGGAGGGCGAGGCCCGGGAGGGCGAGGCTCCTGCCGAGCCGAGGGTTGACCGGATCATGTGGCTCAGCGGGAGCTTCGCCCTCCCATCCGCAGTGTCTGCACCCGGGCGGCATGCGCAAAATGAAACCACCCCTATCTCAAAGGGGTGGCTCCACAAGTGCCATCGCTTCACAGCGTGAGTCTGCGGGTTTCAGCCGTACAGCCTGCCCTCCGAATGTCTCCTTCCGAGCTTCTCGAGCATGTCGACGGTCATCGAGTCGAGGTCGAAGCTCGGCTCCCAGCCCCATTCCTCGCGCGCGGCCGAATCATCGACCGATGACGGCCACGAATCCGCGATCGCCTGGCGGGAATCCGGCTTGTATGTGACCTTGAATTCGGGGACATGATTCCTGATCTCGGCGGCAAGCTCGCCGGCGGAGAAGCTCATCGAGCCGAGGTTGAAGTCGCCGTGGTGCCTGAGCTTGTCGAAATCGGCCTCCATGAGGTCGATGGTGGCCTTCAGGCAGTCCGGCATATACATCATCGGGAGCCGCGTGTCCTCCCGGACAAAGCACTCGTACTTCCCTTCCTCGATCGCCTTGTAGTAGATCCAGACCGCGTAATCGGTCGTGCCGCCGCCGGGGAGAGTCTCGGCGGAGATGATGCCGGGATACCTGAGTCCGCGGGCGTCCACACCGTAGCGCTTCACGTAGTAGTCGCACAGAAGCTCGCCCGCGACCTTCGTCACCCCGTACATCGTCGTCGGCTTCAGCACCGTCTCCTGAGGAGTGTTCTCAAGCGGCGCGCCGGGACCCCATACCGCGATCGAGCTCGGGCAGAGAACCTGGCTCAGCTCGAAAACCCTCGCCACCTCGAGGGTGTTGATCAGGCCGTTGATATTCACGTCCCAGCAGGCCTGGGGATTCTTCTCGCCCGTCGCGGAGAGTATGGCGGACATGTTGACGATCGTGTCGATGTCGTACCGCCTTACCGCATCGACTACCTGCATGATGTCGCACACATTCACCCATTCGAACGGACCTGACTCTTTCAGCTCCTTGCTCGGCTTCGTCCTGTTGCCGGCCGCGACCACATTGTCGCTGCCGTACTTCTTCCTGAGGGCCATCGTGAGCTCGGAACCGATCTGCCCGACCGATCCGGTGACCAGAATCCTCTTGATTTTCTTCTTCGCCATCTTCTCTCCTCGCTCAGAAAAGGGTGGTGGGATGATTTAGGGATACATAAGTGCTGTGACAGGCATTAAACCATCATTTCGAACCCACACACTCTAAAGGGGGGATCCCCTTCACGCGACGCCTAAGGTACTTATCGGGAGGGGTGATGTCAACGGAAAAACATGCGATCTGGGGTATACTGGACCCGTGCGACCGATCCTCTTCATCCTGATCCCGGCTATGACTTTCGCCGCCGGATGCGCACCGCGATCGCATCCGCCGCCCCAAGCGCCCTGGACGACCGTCGCGCTGGGCGTCGGCTCGGTCGACGTTCCCTATGAAGCGGTGACGGTAAGAGAGGTCGCGCGCCATAAACCTCCCGACGGCGTGACCTGGCCGGCCGCGCTCGACTTCCGTGGGCAGACCGCATGGCTGTGGGATGGAGACGATCCCGTTCTGTACGCCAGTCCCTACGCGGCCCCGGGCTCCGTCAAGGATAGCGAGGAAACGGGAGCGGCGTTTGCGTACGTCTGGAGCCTGAGAAAGACCACGATCGAGCGGCGCGCGCTCGCGAACACTCCGGCTGAGACCTCCTGGCCCGCGATCCCCTATCCGGAAGCGGCGGTATCGGAATCGGCCGTAAGCGACGACATCGATTTCGCATGTATCAATCCCACGGGTCAAAGCGCAACGCATTTCCTCACAATCGATGACGGCGAGCCCGTTGGAGTGCCGATTGTCGACTCGATATCATCGAGCTCGCTTCCCGAAAGAGATATGGCGCAACACGAGCTTGCCGCGGGAGTCTTTTTCTCGCCCATGGAACGGATCGGCGCTCCAAGCCTCGTGTTCCTGACCTACATCGACCTCCCCGTGGATATGCCGAACGGCATCACGAGGCTCGCGACGAACTGGATGAGAATCGGCTTGCAGACCCCGGAAGATCCCCTGTCGCTTGGCCCTGCGGTAGCCGCGACATTCGGCGCGGAGCTCAGCGGCTTCATGGGCGACCCGGCGGTCTACTTCTTCCGCGGTCGGTCGCCATTCGATAATCAGGAACTCACGTTCGTCAGCAATCTCACGAGCACCGTCGCGATCCGTCCCTGGGAGGATCCGACCATGACGGACGGTCTTTCCGGACCGCTGAGGACTTCGGATTTCATCCCCGCCGTCGAATGGGCCGGCGAGCATGTCGTTTTCGCCGAGCTTGGCGAGCGGAGCGGCGATTCATTCTATGCCGTCGCGATCCGGCTCGATCTTGCGGACCTTGAGAGAATCGAGCCGGAGGTGATCTGGGCGTCGGAAGTCCCGGACATCTTCGAACTCGCGACGGTCGTTTCCGTCGGCACTAACGGCCGTCCGTACATCGTCTGCCTCGATCCAGTCGGCGGGGGCATCACCGTCTTCGATCCGCTGCTCGGGTCGATACGCTACCAGGGGACAATCGATCTCGCCGCCGGCGATTCCATGATGCACACCGCAGCTTTCTGCGTGAATTTCGATCCTGACCCGGCTCGTCCGACCCTCTTCATCCACGATCCTAACGCGAACGAGATAATCGAGCTTGCAATCGAAACCCGCGCGCCCGTCGACATGTCGCACGAAGTTCGGACCGTCCCGCAGGATGATGCTCCAACGGACTAATGAGGAATCGCTTGCGGTAAGCGCCCGTGATGATATAGGCTTTGCCGTGTAGACAATAATCACACGATCGAGGAGGACAAGACCATGTGCGAGGAATGCGGATGCGGGCACACCGAGCCGTCGGGAGAGGTCACCCACTACTTCGGCAAGCCGATGGTGGCGGTGGTCAAGCTGCACGAGGCTCTGAAGAACGGGGACAGGATCCTAGTCAAGGGCGCGACGACGGACTTCACGATGACGGTCGAGGGGATGCGCAACGAGCAGGAGCAGGAGATCTCCGAGGCCGCCGCCGGGGAGCTGGTCGCGTTCAAGACGCCGGAGATTGTGAGGAAGGGGGACAAGATCTGGCTCACGATGCGCGAGGTGGCGGGATAGGGTGGCGGAAGCAGTCAGGCGCGTACGAGCCGGGCTGCGGGGGGAAAGCCGGACGGGACTCGGCCGGGCGTATCGCATATGAATCCCAGGGACGATGTAAGCCTCGATGATCTCGAGCCGGGCGATCGCGACGAGGAATTCTCGCCTGTTGACTGGTGCCTTGCGGCGGGCTGCGGCTGCGGAGGATGTCTCGACCCGACCGGGTGCCTCGACGCGATGAGCCAGGGATGCATGGGGTGTCTCGAGGGCTGCCTGGCGCAGATCGGCTGCAGCGTCCTGATCCTCGGACTTCTTGGCTGGGGTTTGATTCTGCTCCTGACAAGCATCTTCGCCGTGTAGATAAATCCCAAGGACCGACCAGCGGAGGTGGGATTCCCCAATCCCGGATTCTCAATGGCATTCGTAAAACCCGACGGACTCTGGTATCTTGACCGGCATCCGAGCGAGGGAGTGACCGCAGAGACATGGGGCTCTTCCCGTCGATAATCGCAGTTTTGTTCGGACTCGCCTCGATCGCCGGGGCGTATTTCATTCTCCGGGCACGCGACCCGGCTCACGCGGTGATGGGCCTGCTCGCGTCCACCGCGGCGCTCGGCTTCGTCTACCTCGCCCTCGGCGCATACTTCGTCGGCCTGGTCCAGATTGTCGTTTTCTCCGGCGCGACGGGCCTCGTTCTCCTGCGAAAATCGATCCGCATGCCGTCCGACCGGCTCCGCGTTGACCGTGTGCCTCTCACAAGTCTCTTCGGGATCGTACTTGCAGCGGTGATGCTGATTATTCTGCTGACCGATGTGGTCTTGATGACCAAGGCCGGCGCGCTCAGCTTGCCGAGTCCATCCGAGAGTCTCCCGAACTCGTTCTCCGTGATTCCGATGCTGGTCACAGAGCGGGCCTACATGCTGGAGCTTCTCATCGTCCTTCTGCTGGCGGCAGCGATTGCGTGGACGCATTTCGCGCGTCCTTCGGAACGACAGAGCGGGCCGGAGGAGGTCGAGAGCGAATGATCGTGTTCCTTCTGATCATTGCGGCGGTGCTTGTGACCATCGGGACGGTCGGAATGATTCTCAAGCGAAACCCGCTCCTGATTCTGATGTGCGCACTTCTGATAATCAACGGGGGGAGCCTGGCGCTGATTGTCGCCGACCGGCTCCACGGGTCTCTCGAAGGACAATTGCTGGTTCTGATACTCATGGTCGCCGCATTTCTGCTTCTCGTCACGGGACTCGCCCTGATTCAGCGGGTGTTCGGAGTCGAGACGGGAGCGGATGTTGACGAGTACAGCTCGCTTCACGGGTAAAGCATGAATCTCGAGAATCTGAAAATACCCGCTCTTCTGGTGCCCCTGCTGCCGCTGGCGGGCTGGATCATTCTCGGCCTGTGGGGGAAATACCTCGGCAGAAAAACCGCGACGAGCATCGCCGTCTCGCTTACCGCCGGCAGCTTCGTGCTCGGCCTGATTCTCTTTGCAGGATTCCGGGGCGTAGCGGAGCCGACTCGCTACGTGTTCTGGAGATGGATGGCGGGCGCGGAATTGAGTGTGCCGTTCGGGTTGCAGGTGGACAGCCTGTCGATCGTGATGGTGCTCACCGTGAGCATCGTTGCGCTGCTCGTGCAGCTTTACTCGTCCGGCTGCATGTCGCGCGATCCGGCTTATCCGCGATTCGCGGCTGTCTCAAGCCTTCTGACCTCATTCATGCTGCTTCTCGTGCTTGCGGACAATTTCCTTCTCATGTTCGCCGGATGGGGAGGGGTGTCGGCGTGCACGTACATGCTCGTGGGATCCAGGCACGAGAGCAAGGAGGCGGGACGGTCGGCTGCGAAGGCTTTTGCGGTGGGGAGGGTCGCCGACGCGTCCCTGCTGATCGGGCTCTTCCTCCTCGGCGTCAGCCCGCTCACGCTGGATCCGGAAGGCATAGGGCGATCCTTCACCTATGAGTTTATTTTTGCGAATGTTCAGAGAATGATGGGGGGCGACCCCGCGTACATATCGAGCCTTCTGCCGATCATCACCCTGATCACGTTTCTGATCCTCATCGGGGCGATCGGAAAGTCGGCGGTGTTGCCACTGTCGGTATGGCTTCCCGATTCTACCCGCGGACCCGCGCCCGCCGACGCGCTGATCCAGTCGGCGGGGAGTGTCACCGCCGGAGTGTATCTGATCGTGCGGGCTCACGAGCTTTTCCTGCTGGCGCCGTCGACGCTCGCGACCATGGCGGTGCTCGGCGCGTTGACCGCGCTGTACGGGGCCGCTGTGGGGATGGTCCACACCGACATAAGAAAAGTCCTAGCCTACTCAACAATCTCCCAGGCTGGCTTCATGTTTCTCGGCTGCGGAGTGGGGGCTTTTTGGCCGGCTGTTTTTCATGCGGTCACGCACGCGTGCGGCAAGACGTGCCTGATTCTCGGAGCCGGCTCGGTCGCCTGCGGTACCGACGATGAGCGCGACATCAGGCACCTCGGCGGCCTGAAAAGATGGATGCCCTTCACCGGGGCGGTTTTTCTGATTGGCACTGCGGCGGTCTCGGGATTCCCGTTCCTTTCGGGATTCTTCTCACTGAACTCGATTCTGCATCAGGCGCTCTACCTGCCGTTCGCCGGAGCATGGGCGCGACTGGCGGGAATCCTGGGATACATCGCGGTCCTCATCACTCCCGTCATGATGTACCGTCTTTACTACGGGATCTTCCAGGGTGATTACCTCGGCCCGGCGGATGTCGAGCCGAGGGAGAGCGGCGCCCTGATGAAAGCTGTCCTCGGGATCGCGGCCGTTCTCAGCATGGTGGCGGGATTCATCGGTCTGCCCGTAACCGGCTGGAACGCGATACAGGCGTACCTCTCATCGATCTTCACCCATGACGTCGATCTTGTGTTGACCTTCTGGGACCTGCACCCGCTCTCATCGCTCCCGGGGATATTCATGGCGATTTTCACGCTCATGTTCATCGGCGGCTTCCTCAGCGCCCGGAACAACTACCTTCTCCGTCCCGAGAGCCCGCGTCAGCTCAAGGCGCGACACCTTGGAATGTATCGCCTGCTGTGGGACGGGTTCCGTCTCGATCATCTGTATCGAACGGTCTTTGTGAAGAGCGGGATATGGTTCTGCGGTCTGCTGTGGCGATGGATGGATGAAGAGATCATCGACAGGGGGATTGTGGAAGGCGCCGGACGATTCTCCGAACGGGTTGGGCTTGTGGCAAGCCTGTTTCAGACCGGGTACGTTCGGACATACGTGATGTACGTTCTTCTCGGCATAGTGCTTCTTATCTGGCTTGCGAGCCTGTGAGCGGACATGCGCGGCACGGACCTGTCACTCATAGTCTTCGGACCCGTCGTTCTCGGCATCGGGCTGTTCTTCGCACGCCCGACCGACCGTCGCGCCCTTATGGACTGGGCGCTCGTCTCGTGCCTCGTTCCGTTCATGTACTCCCTTTCCCTCCTCTGGACTTATAACCCACACGGCCCGGCGATCCAGTGCATGACGCCGCTGCACTTTAGGAACTGGATCTCGATCTCCGGGCGCCTGAATATTCAGTATTACATGGGAATCGACGGGCTGAGCCTTCCGCTGGTTCTCCTGACCACTTTCCTGACTCCCATCGCGATTTTCACGACTCGCAATGCGACGTGGAGAAGCTACCGCGAGTTTCTGTTCGCGATCCTCGCCCTGGAGACCTGCGCCATCGGCTGCTTCGTCGCTCTCGACCTCATCCTTTTCCACATCTTCTGGGTGGCGGTCCTGATTCCCGCATTCTTCATCATCTCGCTCTGGGGCGGCGGGAATCGGATCAGGAGCGCGACGAAATTCGCGCTGCTGTCGATGTTCGGAAGCGCGCTCATGCTCGCCGGGATACTCGCGCTGTGCTCGCTGAGCGAGACGCGCACGTTCAACCTGCCGCAGCTCTACAATGATTCTGGTGTCGCGAGTCTGCCCGCAGGGGCGCAGGCGTGGCTGTTCTGGGCGTTTCTCATCCCGTTCGCAATCAGCGCGGCGATCTTTCCCCTGCACACATGGCTTCCCGACGCGTGCGCGGACGCGCCGACCGCGGGAAACATCCTAGTGACCGCCGTCCTCACGAAGCTGGGCGCGTACGGCATGCTGAGAATCTGCCTGCCGATGTTCCCGGCCGCTTCGGCACATTTCGCTCCCGTCCTCTGCGTTTTCGCGGTGTTGACGATTCTCTACGGCGCCTGGGTGGCGATCGCGCAACGCGACATCAGGCGGCTTCTCGCCTACTCGACCATCAGTCATATGGGTCTTATCGTTCTCGGGATTTTCGCTCTCACGGCAAACAGCATAACCGGCGCAGCACTCCATATGGTGAATCACGGCCTGGTCATCGCTTCGCTTTTCGTCGCAGCCGCGATTCTCCGCGCGCGCACCGGCACATGGCGAATGGAGAACCTGGGCGGTCTGATCGGGTCGATGCCGATTCTCGGAGCCGTCATGTTGATTCTGGTGTTTGCTTACATCGGGCTTCCGCCGCTGAGCCTGTTCGTGAGCGAGTTCCTGCTTCTGATGGGCGCATTCGAGGCGGGCGTCGGGAGCTCGCTGCTGATGACTCTTGGCGCGTTCGCGGTGACCGGAATCATCTGGTGGGCAGTCGCCATGCTCTCGATGTACCAGAGAGTCATGCTCGGCAAGCCGAGCCGTCCGCCGAGTGCGAACATCAGGGACATCGGGCTTGCCGAGATTCTGGTTTTCGTCCCGCTGATCGCTCTCATAATCTGGATCGGGCTCTCGAGCGCTCCGATCACCAACAGGATGGAGCCGAGCGTTCTGAGGACGCTCGATCTCGCGGCCAGGGAAATCCCGGCCGCTGTCGAGAACGAAAGCGCGCTTCCCGTCCCGCGGTCTCTCGTAACGCCGGATTCGAGCACCGGACCGGATGCACTGCGACCCTTCGCCGATGAAGGAGGGGGCACCGAATGAGTGACTGCCTCCGCATCGGCCTGACTCCTCAAATCCCCGAGCTGGTTCTGGTCGTGGGAGCGTTATTGATCGTTCTCATCGGCAGGCGAGCGGCGTGGAAGCTGATCAGATGGTCCGGCGGACTTGCGCTAACCGCCTCACTGATAGCGTTCGCCGTCGCCGTGCCGCAGGCATGGCCGGTACTCTCAGCCGAGGAGCCGAGCACGTTGTTCCACGGCCTTGTCATCTCGGACGGCCTGGCGGTTTTCGGGAAAACACTCGTTCTCTTCTCCCTCATACTCGGAATCCTTCCGGGCTATCGCGGTGCGCTGAGTCGGACCGACGCCGCGAGATTCCATGCGCTCGTGCTTCTGTCGGCATTTGGCGCGATTGTCGTAGCCGGCGCCGCGCATCTCGCGACACTGCTCCTCGGCCTCGAGATTCTCTCGCTTCCGCTCTACACTCTCGCGGCGTTCGAACCCGACCGTCGCGGCTCCCGCGAGGCTGGAATCAAGTTCTTCCTCCTGGGCATCCTCGTCACAGGATTCTTCGTGCTCGGATGCGCGTTCTACTACATCGGCGCAGGGACGCTGGCGATCGCGGACGTGACCGTCCCCGAGGAGGGGCGGGTCTTGTACTCGATCGGTTCTGCCCTGATCCTCGCGGCGCTGTTGTTCAAGGGCGGACTTCTGCCGTTCCTCGCGTGGGTCCCTGACATCGCCGAAGGGGCGCCGGGCCATGCCGTAGGGCTGATGGCTGCGCTCGCGATGGTCGCGTCTTTCGCCGCCCTCACGCGCGCGATTCCGGAGATGCTCCTGGGGAACGCATCGACAGCGTTGCAGCCCGGCCTGATGCTGATCGCGATCGCCACGATCGTCGCGGGGAACTTCCTCGCTCTTGTCCAGACGCGGCTGAGGAGAATGCTCGCCTATCTTGCAGTGGCGCTCGCCGGATGCATGCTGCTCGGCCTGCTCGTTCTGCGCGAGGACGCGTCGCGGGGCGCGCTTTTCTGTCTCGCCACGCTCAGCCCGGTCCTCATCGGGTGTTTCCATCTGCTCGCGTATCACCCCGACAAGCCCGGAGGGCCGAAGGTCGATGATCTCGCGGGGCTCGGACGCGCGTCGCCCTTCCACGCGCTCGCGTTCGCGCTGCTGATGGCATCGATGGCGGGAATTCCGCCGATGGCCGGGTTCATGGCAAGGGCGATGACATTTCTTGGAGTTGCAGGAGCCGGGCTTACGTGGGCGGTCACGATCGGGATGGTCGCGAGTCTTCCCGGCGTGTATTGCGCGATGAGGGTGGTCGCGGTGATGTACGCGAAAGACCCGACCCGTGCAACCAAGGAAATCGAAGATGCGAAAGATGTCTCAGTACCGCTAGGGGAAGTCGGATTGTGGATCGCCGTAGCGGTCGTTGTGATTTTCGGCATAGCACCGGCGCCGCTTCTGTACTTCGCCGATCTCGCGGTCCACCAGCTTGGCAGGCTTACGAGCGTCGCCGGCTGACACCGGCGTCGAAGCCCGCAACATCGATCCGCTGCGGGCGTCCTGTAGTATGAAGTTGCATCGTCGCACCCTTCGCAACTTGTCCTGAGACCCTGATCGCGCAAGATGCTGCCATATGCGGATGATACTCCCTCCTTCTCACCACCGATCTGGATCTTCATCCTGATCGCTCTGAACGTCCTCGTTTTCATCAGCTCGTACTCGGGCGGTCACGATCAATACATCCGCACGATCTTCGCGTACGGCACCATTCCCGCAAGGTTCTTCCAGCCCGCCGACAAGCCCGTCGAGCTCGATCAGGAGGTCAGGGAATACGTGCGAAGCGCGGGCATCGACCAGTCCGACTGGCCGGCGCCGTTCCTCACGCTCTTCACCGCCATGTTCCTGCATGGCGGGCTGTTTCATCTACTCGGCAACATGTGGTTCCTCTGGCTCTTCGGGGACAATGTCGAGGACCGCTTAGGCAAACTCGTCTTCCCGATTTTCTTCCTGATATGCGGCTTTGTCGCGAGCCTCCTCCATGTCGTGACGCAACACACGTCGGTGGTGCCCGCCGTAGGCGCGTCGGGCGCTATCGCGGGGGTGATGGGAGCCTACATTTACCTGTTCCCGCGAGGGAGCATCGCGACCCTCATGAGCTGGGGCTTCTATTTCACGACGACGAACATCTCCGCGCCCATCTACATCGGACTCTGGTTCATCCTGCAGCTTCTGGGCGGGCTGGCGTCGGGCGGCGGCAGCAACGTCGCGTTCTGGGCGCACATCGGCGGATTCGTCGCGGGCGTGCTGCTGGCGATGCTTCTCTCAACTGTCAGGCGAATCACCTGGTACCCCGGCGATCGCGGCTACATCAGCCCGGTCACCGGCGTCTTCAGGCAAGGGGGCCTCCCGCCGATCGTGCTTGGCCCCCCGACGCGCAAGAAGCGCCGCTACGTCTGGCGCGACTGACGCCGCCGCATCATGTTGACTCCATAGGAGAATAGCCGACCATGAATATAAGAGATCGAATAACAATCACCAAGGGCGATATCGTCGCGCAGGACACCGACGCGATAGTGAACGCGGCGAATACCGACCTGGTGCTGGGGAGCGGCGTAGCGGGAGCGATCCGCAAGGCCGATGACGGGACGATCCAGAGGGAATGCAATCGGATCGGAAAAATCCCGCTGGGCGAAGCGGCGGTGACGTCCGGCGGCGCCACCGGAATCCGATACATCATCCACGCGGCAGGCATGCACCTCGGCGGGCGCGCGACCGTCGACAGCGTGCGCTCCGCCGTCCGCAACAGCCTCCTCAGAGCCTGCGAGAACCACCTTCGCACCGTCGCCTTCCCCGCGATCGGGACGGGGGTGGGCGGTGTGTCGCTCGAGGCGTGCGCGCTCGTCAGCATCGAGGAAGCCAGGAACCATCTGGCCGGCGAGACCACGCTCAGGGAAATCCGGTTCGTCCTCTACTCGGACGACGCGTTCAACACCTTCCAGAACACCCACAACCGCCTCCTGCCACCTGGCTGATTTCGATCATCGACATCAGATCCCCTGCGTATCCTTTCCCCATCGTAGATCACCCACAAGCTGCGAGCGGCTATCGACACTCTCCGCTTCTGGGCGCCATCCGGCTACGGAACTGTCCGCAGGCTGAGGAGAATGCGACATACGTTTCACGGACCGATGGCGCCGCGCACCCGCCAGCAGCCCTAGGCCTGACCCTCAAGTACTTCCCTGAAGTACGCCTGGATGCGATCGCGGGAGCCAAGATTAGGGATATGCTTGTACGCAACGTCCGAGAACTGAGCGAGAGCGCGTCGGTGGATTTCGGCCTGATCCTCGAAAATCCCGGTCGCACGGAAACGCACGCCCCATCGTTCAAACTGATGACAAACGATAGTCGCGGTCAGGCAGCGGTAGTCACTCTGGATGAAGAACACAAAATCCTGGCGGGGCCTGGCATTGATCCGGCAGTCAACAACGTAATTCATGTCCGGATCTCGATCTGGATCATGGTATTCGAAGCTGCAACGATGAGACGGGACCAATTCCTCTATCAGGGACCTTGCATCGTCCAGAAAAGTAGAGCGGACACGCTCTTTGGTTAAGAAATCCAGGTCCGTAACCTTGTTCAACGCCTGCAAGAAAGAATACAGAGCATCACCGAACTGCTCCTCAGGGACGACAAGCCTAAGCTCCCCCTCTCGGTTCTCCAGCGAAAGAGCATTCAGCGTGGAATCCAGAATGCTAGCTCGCGGCCCCCGCCGCAAGTCAATATCTTCGTACTGCACATGCATGAGGGTGTGACCCTCATCGGTGAAGATCCACTGCTGTCTGTCCTTCTTCAGGACGACCACGAAGTGGTCGCCGTCGTCGAACATGAAAGGCTGGAAAACCACATAGCGTTCCAGCCCTTGGGCCTCGATCCTCACCTGCTCAGAAACCTTGCGTCTGAACTCGCGCTCCAAGTCTACGGTGTTCATTCCATGTCTCCGAAGAGTCTGGGATGAGAGTCTCCAGGCGGCTCGGGATCAATGAACCCGCATGCGCCGACGAGGTGCAGAAGAGCCGCATGGCAATCAGAGTAGCTGTCTGTCGGTTGAGCGTAGCCATCGATCTTGAGGCCTGCTTCCTGGTATCGCTGTGTTGCCTTGTGAATGTGGAAGCAGGGACCGAATGTGTGGTCTGTCTTTCCTTGCACCTTCTCCCACCTATTAGTATGATCCGATGGATGCGGACCATTGCAGCGCAGAAGACGGTATTCGTTGCCGCTATTGTCTCTCCAGACAAGGATGACAGAGAAGTCGAGCGGGTTCTCGGTACTCTGGCGGCACTTGATGACGAAATCATTGCCGTCTGCAGGCGCGGAGAGCTGACACCGTGTTTGAGCTTCACTTCTCCGACGCCGAAGCTGCAACCTCCTTCGCCATCCCTTTGGCAAGGGTTTGCGCAACGTGATGAGGCGTTCAATCTCTGTGTCTGTAAGAATCAAGCCCATGACTGGCTGCGACGACCAAGGGGCTGCAGGCTTGCTTGCGCCGAATTTGAACTGCTCCCCGTCTCGGCTCAGTTCTTCGGCTAATGGTCGGGCCATACTCGGCTCCGTTTACGGCTTGAGCTGCTCCCTTTCTCGGCTCGGTTTTTCGTCCAAGCCCGACTCAATCTGAATGAGCGAAGCGAGCGTCTTTGTGTCGGCAAGTTGCCAAATGCGGGAGACAGTCAACTCATGCTCATCCCCCGACACATCCGCACACCAAATCCAGCCCAAGTAATATACGCCTCATCCTGCCCGATTTCAAATCCCCCTTAATCCTTAACTCCCCCCAACTGCCGACCACAGGCTCACTTCCGTTTGCCAGGCGCGGCCACCCAGTGTTCAGACAGCGACAGAGAGAGCCCTGTCGATCCGGATTGCACCCGGTGGTGTACGAGTGCTGTGTAAGGTACTACTGGCCGGAATACGGGCGCTTCCTGCAGCGCGACCCGCTGACCTACAAGCGGCTGCCCGCGCCGTCCAGACCGCTCGGGCTGGACGGGCGGATATCTGCGGTGCAAGCGGAGCGAGCACGCTACATTTTGAACGGATAGATGGAGATATCGTCCAGGATCCAGCCGCGGAAGCCGTTGTACAGCATGTCGCGTGTGTCGAAGTCGAACCGCAGCCAGACCTGGGAGTTCCCGCCGTAGGCGGAGATATCGACAACGCTGGGCGACCAGACCGCGGCCTGGTCGAAACCGGCGGTGGTGTAGGCCTTCGCGTCGTTGCCCTCGTCGGGGATGGGCTCCGCCAGCGGGTTGAGGCGATCGAGCCGATCCCACCAGACGCCGTCGGTCGAGATCAGCACATCCATCGCGTCGAACTCGATGGACGGGTCGACGGCCTCGATCTCCCAGTAACTCTGGAAGGTGAGGGTGAGCTCGGTGAGGCCGGTCAGGTCGATCGGACCGGTCATGGCCCATGCGGCGTTGAACTCGTTGGCGCTGTAACCCCCGAGCATCTGCCAGCTGCCGTACTGATCCCAATTCCATTCATCGATAAACGAACCCTTGTGGGTGAAATCACCCTGGGGGAGCTGGCCGGGCGTGTCGTCCAGATTTTCCCCGTACCAGAGATACCTGTTGCCCTGGAAAGGCGCAGGAATCCAGCCATCCGACAGATCGTCCGGCGGCAGCCAGCAGATGGTGGTGTCGGGCCCCGGAGGATTCGGGACGGTCACGTGGAAGAAGATGTCCTGGATCGGGCTGGCGACGGGATTCCATACGCGCCAGAGGATATCCGAATCCCTGGCCTCGTCATGGAAATCCGACGCGCCGGGGAGGGGATTGCCGTTCATATCCAGCGGCCAGGGCTCGGTCATAACCGACTTGTAATACCAGTCCTGCATGGTGCCCACGTTGCTGGCGCCGGGCTCGAAGTCCTCCCGCCAGATGGGAGGCCCCTGGAGCGGGGTCAGGTCGATGTCGACCTGCGGCGTCGACTTGTTCTTCAGGCTGGGGACATTCTCCACGGAATCGGGGCGATAGTCCGGATGGAAAGCGTGCACGGTCCAGTTGCTCTGCTGGAAAGTGGGCACGGCATAGAAGCAGAAATGTCCGTGCTCGTCGGTGATTCTCGTCTGGATCACGCCTCCGGTCACATCTCCGCCGTCGAGGGTCGCCTGTGCGCCGGCAATCGGCAGGCCTGTAGCCTCGTCGCGGACGTGACCGGAAATCGTCGCCAGCGCCTCCTTGGGATCGTCCAGGTACTTGGGCGCGAGACCGAAGCAGACGTAGACGGTTGTCTGGGGAGGAACGACGACGTCATAGATGGTGTCCTGGAGGAAGTAGACGGAATGGACGGCCTTGACGGAGTACGTGTCGGCAAGGACGGTTACGTTGTATGTCCCGTCGGTGACGGGGTACGGCAGGGGGTCCGCGCCCGTCCCGGTGTTGGTCACCGTGACGACCGTGCCGTTCGCAGGCTGCTTGGTGAGCCCGTTGAACACTTCCCCGGCTATGGCGCTCTGTCCGCCGGGATCGGCGAAGATCCTCGCGTAATCGTTCAGTGGATACGGCTCCACCTGCGTGTCCGCCGTGTAAGCCTCGATCAGAATCGGAGTCAGACCCCAGCCGCCGCCCAGCACATTCGCGAAGGTGGCGGAGTAGGCCTTCCCGTCAGCTCCCACATCCGCTCCCTCAGTCATGAGGACATCGTCCGGGGTGAAAATCCCCCCGGTGCGGAGCCATACTTCGCCATGGTCATGCTGGGTGTCCCAGGCAACCAGGCTCACCGTCACTTCCCCGCCGCCGCCGGGAGGGAACTCGCCGTCGATGTCGATATCGGTGATCATGTACGGCTCCCGGCATCGACCGGGGAAGCTGACATCGATGATGAACGGGATGTAGCTGATCGGGGAATGGTCTTCGGATATGTACAACTGGAAGTTATCGATCTGGTTGACCCAGGGATGGTAGACCCTGTTGCCGATCTCGGTGGCGAGAGCCCTGAAGGGATTCGGCAGGTCCTGATCGTCATGCAGCCTGGTGTAGTTGTCGGGGTCCAGCATGTCGTATTCGCCGGTGCCGTCGAGGTCGATGATGAACCTGACATCGTAGCCGGTTTTCTTCGTCGGATTCTTCGTGTGGAGCTCGATCCAGAAGGTGCGGGTGTTCGGATCGAACTTCTTCAGCGATGCGCTGATGCACTCGGGACAGATGTCCTTGACCCAGGTCACATCGTAGTGCTCCTCGGCGGTCCGATTCGGCACGATGTCGATGCTCATGTCCTCCTCGTCGATCACCATGAAGTAGCGTCCCCAGGTGCCGCGATTGGACGTCGGGGCCGGCGGGCCGTCCTCGCTGACCTCATGCGCCGAAGGCTGGATCGCGCCCTCACCGGGAAGGGTGGGGGCATGAACGCCGCTCCCTGAGCATCCGAACGCCATGAGCGAAAGAACGCAGGCCAGAGAGAATAGCCAGTTCCAGAACGTACGCGAACTCATCAGAAGCCTCCTGACCGGGCTGACGCGGAGCGGTCAGCCGGCGTTGTGCTTGTTGTCAAGGCAGATCGCAGACGAGCGCAGGCGCTGCGCCCCATCTGTTATCATTTTACCTCATTTTCGCTCAGGGCCTAAGTCCCGAGGGAAACCTCCGCAATAGCGGCAAGCCCTCTGCGGTGAAGATGTCGTCCATCAACATGAATATATGGGATAACCCCGCGAAAATCAACCCCAGCCATCCGGCAAGTCAGGTCCGTTTCTCGCCTCGGCCCGTCGCGCCAGGCGTTCATCGGGCCGGAACCCGAGAGTGCCGACCAGGTGCAAGGGAACGGCGCTACAAGTGCGAGCGATGCTGCCGACGTTGGAGGGCATCCGGCTCGTACAGCGCCACAGCGAGACGGCGTCCGAAGCCCTGTGGAAAACGTTGTGAAAATGTGGAATCCTTCTGTGACATAAACGGGAAAAGACGACCAATTAGTCATGAAATGTGAAGGTATTGCGCCAAATCTTGCACTTTAGCTCCGCCAGGGAGTAAACAGCTTCATTGAGGTAATCTTGTACTTGCCGAGATACGCTATCTCGCCCTCCCTCAACTCCGCCATGCTCCCTAGGACCGGGACAATCTCGGGGGGCAGCACAGTGATTCCGGCAAGGTCAGGGAGGGAAAACCAGCCTGAATCGGAGATACCCTCGCCTTCACGGATGCGAATCAAATCCGGATTTTCGAGAGTCCCAAGCAGGAAGAAATCGACCACGTGCCGATCGGGAAGGATCAGCTCTCCCACCGCGACCAGTCTCTCGACCCGGCATCCCACATCGAGCTCCTCCCTGATCTCGCGAGCGACCGCCTCCTCGACCGTCTCCCCCGCGTCCACCCCGCCGCCCGGAAGAACCCACCAGGCGCCCTGACGCCTTGTATGCTGCAGGAGGAAGACCCGATCGTGACTGTCCCGGGCGATAAGAGCCGCGCGGAGACGCGGGGATGTAATGCGCATCGAACTCACCGGCCTGTTTCCTGACCACGTCCGAACCTTCGACTGTCACGCGGAATCGGTCAGGATCTTCCATGCGGACTTTTAATCTTAGCACAGCATTGACTATACTTCACAACCGGCGGGAGTACAGTTGATGCGCGATTCCGCAGGCTCACACGGCGATGACCTCTCCTCACCGACGACGTACTTCATCCGCACTTTCGGATGCCAGATGAACGTCGCCGACAGCCTCGATTACGCCCGCGTGCTCGAGGATCTGGGCTGCGTGCGCGGCGAAGACGACATCTCGTCGGATATTCTCGTCATCAATACGTGCAGCGTGCGAGCAAAGGCGGAGGAGAAGGCGATCAGCTATGTCGGCGCGGTCTCGCGCGAGAGAAGAGAGCGTCGGCAGCGGACCGGCGAGCGGGAGCGGGGAGGAATAGCCTTTGTGGGATGCATGGCGACGGTCAGGGGCGAGGAAATCAGGCGGAGATTTCACGAAGTCCGTCTGATTCTGCCGGCAAAGGAATTGAGATCGTTCGAGGACAGACTCATCGAGGTCTGGCCGGAGCTGGTCGGGACAAGAGCCGGGATCGAGGCCCTCCCGCTCCTCAGGCCGGAAGAGCGGTTCGAGCGATTCGTGCCGATCGTGCGTGGATGTGTCTGCAAATGCACCTACTGCATCGTGCCGACCGCAAGGGGCGACCGGATCGAGAGCCGCGCGCCGTCCGAGATACTCCGCGAGGTGGAGAGGCTGATCGACGCGGGCGTCAAGTCGATCACTTTTCTCGGGCAAAACGTATGCTCGTACGGGACGGAGATCGGCGCCGCCTCGTCCGATGTCCCGGTAGCGTGGCGCGACATTCCCGCCGGCTACGGCTTCGCGGAGCTGCTCGCGGACATCAGAAACAGGTTTTCAAGCGCTGACGTGTGGTTCAAGTTCCTCACGACCCATCCCCGCGACGTGACCGACGGTCTCATGGAAGTGATCGCGAGCGATCCCGCGTTCTCGCGTCACTTCCACCTTCCCCTGCAGGCGGGCGACGATGAAGTGCTCAGGCGGATGGGGCGCGGATATAGTTCAGAGGATTACCTTTCACTTATTGACCGGATTCGGGCGAAAATCCCGGACATGCGCCTTACGACCGATCTGATCGTTGGATTCCCGGGCGAGGACGAGAGGGCGTTCGAGAACACGCTCGCGATGGTGCGCAGGACCGGGTTCGACGCCGCTTTCACGTTCCTGTACTCCCCTCGCGCCGGCACGCCTGCGGAGAAATGGGCCGATCCCATCCCCAGGGAGGAAAAGAGAAGAAGGTTGCAGGAGCTGATCGCGGTGCAGAATCAGATCACGATTGAACGGGCGCGACGGAAGGTCGGGGACGAGCGGGACGTGTTCGTGGAGGGTCCCGCGACCGGCGCGTCGGTCCGGGGAAGCGGGATGGTTGCGGGAAGGACGCGCGAAGAGGAGGTCGTCGCGCTGCCGGGCGATGAAGAAGACTATGGCCGACGTGTGAGAGCTCGATTGAAAGAAGCCCTGCTTCGCTCGTTCATCGGCGACAGGATCGACGCTCGTCACCCAGGTGCGTCCGGCTACTGATTCTGAGATTCTTCGGGCCGGGTGCGCCGCTTTTCCAAGCGGCATTCTGAGAAAGATGCCGGCTCGAAAGCCGGCGCACCCGGGGTTGGAAATCAATTGCCGGATGCACGCGTCGCGGGTGACAAGTGAATCCGCACGGCTTTTTCATGTAGAATAAACCCTCCCCGGGCTTCCGCCCGGGCAACGACATGCACAGGATCCTGTTCGAAATCTCGCGAGGACGCTTCCATCCCGGCTGGTTGATACTCGGGGCGGTCGTCGGCAACGGGCTGGGATTCTTCGGCGCGATGCATTTCGGGTTCTGGTACTTCACGGTCGCCTCCGCGCGCATCGGCTGGCAGATATTCGGCGCGATCGCCTGCGCGCTTTTTTCGTCATTCGTCATGACCTCCAACGCGACGACCCACACGAAGGGCGCGAACCTCGGGCTGGGGCTGGGATTCGCGGTCGCATTCTACGGAGGGATGATCTGGATACACATGCAGCCCGCGAGGCCGGTCGGTGGGCTCGCCGGGATGACGTTCGCGGAGGGGATTTTCTACGACTGGCTTATCATGCATCTGTCGTGGATCGGCGCGATCGTGGGCTGGATCGTCGGCGCATTCATCGCGCGATGGCGGCGGGCACAGACACGATCGACTTCGTCGATCTCAGTCTGAGCCCGGCACCCGGATTCGGGAGGCGATTGACCCTGTCGCTCGAGGTGTGGGAGAATTCAGCCTGTGCCGGACCACGTGCGCATAATCGGGATAGATCCGGGTCTCAGTCGTTGCGGGTACGCGGTGATCGACTATGACGGCCGCAAGCCCGAGACCGTGGAATTCGGCCTGATAAGGACAAGCGCGAAGGATCCCGCCGCGAAGCGCCTGAGCGAGATTGTCGAGGAGCTCGGGCGAGTGATCGACGAGTACGGGCCGGCGGAGTGCGCGGTCGAGCGCGTGTATTTCCACAGGAACGTCTCGACCGCGATTGATGTGGCTATGGTGATGGGTGCGGCGCTGGTGCTGGCGGCCGGGAAGGGGCTGGAGGCGAAGCAGTACGCTCCCCTTCAGATCAAGCGCGCGATAGTCGGGACCGGCCGGGCCGACAAGCGGCAGGTTCAGAAGATGGTCATGGCGCTGTATCAGCTTGATGAGATTCCGAAGCCTCCTGATGTCGCGGACGCTCTGGCGGTGGCGCTCACGCACGCGCACCTGAGAAACGCTCCCGAAGAGGCGTCGGTGGGATAGAACGGCGGATTGATGCGATGTACGCGTTTATCGAAGGCGAGATAATCGACAAGAACGAGCACTGCGTGGTCATCCGTCCCGACGGCGTCGGGCTCGGGCTCAGGGTGCTCGTCCCGGAGAGAACGTCCGCCGACCTTCCCCCGACCGGCGGCGCAGCGCACCTGCACACGTCATTCCAGGTGAGAGAGGATTCGCAGACGCTGTACGGCTTCGAGAGCGCGCCCGAGCGCGACCTTTTCGAGGCCCTCCTCAAGATCAGCGGCATCGGGGGGAAAACCGCGCTCGCGATTCTCGACCTGCCGCGAAACCGGATTGTCGAGGCGATAGCCGCCGGCGATTCGGGCGTGCTGACGCAGGTGCAGGGGGTCGGCGCAAAGACCGCGGGGAGAATCGTGCTGGAGCTGAAGGATCGATTCGCCGAGGAGCTCGTGGCCGAATGGGGACGTGCCGCCATCGCCGATGTCGCGTCGGGCTATTTTGCCGACATCACCGAGACCGGCGCGGGACGGGGGTTCGCGGAAGCTGTGGAAGCGCTCGTGGAGCTCGGCTACCATCGCGGTGAGGCGCGCGAGCAGGTGCGAAGGGCGCGCGGGACGCTAGGGGACGAGGCGGGGGCCGAGGACCTGGTGCGGCATGTGCTCCGGCACGTCGGGTGAGCCGCTGTGAGACTCCCGAGCGAAACATCCCCCCCTCGTGAAATCAAAGCAGTCTCATCATCCCCCTATTCATTCAGATCAGAGCTTCTTCCGCTCGGGATTATCGTGCTATTCGTGATCGTCCAGATGTGGCCGTTCACGCTGACCGGTCGCGCGCTCATGCCCGACACATGGAGGAGCATTCATCCGTGGGCGAGGGGGGCCGATGTCAACGAGAACCAGGCCAGCATCTACGACACCGTCCTCGAGTACGGCCCGTGGTTCGAGTACTCGCAGTCCTGCCTCAAGGAGGGTCGCGTCCCGCACTGGAATCCCTGGCAGTTCTGCGGCGCGCCGCTTTATGCCAACCGCCTCATCCCGTATTTCTTCCCGCCGTTCATCGCCGCGGAGCTTGTCGCGAATCCTCACAAGATCATCGGATGGTTCCAGCTTTTTAACCTGATCCTGTCGGGATGGGGGATGTATCTGCTGTTGAGGCGATGGCGAATGGCCCGGGCGGTCGCGACGGTCGGCGCACTCGTGTGGCTCACATGTGGCGTGCATTTTCTGCCGTTTCCACTCTGGACACTCGGCGCGGCAGGCTTTCCATGGCTCCTCTGGGCGCTCGAGGGATTTCTCGAGAAGCCGGATGTCCGGCTCGTGGCTGTCGCTGGATTCATCGCCGGACTGATCCTGATGGTCGGCTACCCGGTGATGGTGGTTCATCTCAGCTACTTCACCGCGATCTATTTCTTCTGCAGATGGTGGACGACAAGACGCCTGGGGCCGATTCGCATCCATTGGATAATCCCCATACTCGTCATCGTCGCGACGTTCATCCTCGGGTTCGGCCTCAGCTCGATCGCCAATGTGCCTGCGTGGAGATACTCCAGAGAGACCGTGCGGCATGTCGAGGGATTCACCGACAAGGCGTTCGAGAGGGAGAAACGAATGCTGCTGACGCCGCCTGAGGAGGCGGGGATGGACCCGGTCCTCGCTCGATTCGGCGAGCGGATGGACGTTCTTCTACCCATCAACGGGCGGGGCACATTCCGCGCATGGATGTACGGCGGGATCGTGGTCTACCTTCTTGCATTCCTCGGGATTCTGGCGGGACGTCCACAGGCGAGGCTTGTGGGAATACTCGGCTTTGTGTTTGCGGTGATGGTGTGGGTCCCGGAGGTCTATATTTTCCTCCTCGACATTCTCCCCGGCTGGAAAGTGACGATCTTCCTTCCGATCGAAGTGGTCAATCTCTCCGCATGCATACTCGCCGCGTGCGGGATCGAGGCGCTGACGGGCGGAAGATGGGCTCCCGACCGCTACGGCAAGGCGCTCTTCTGCGTCCTCGCGGTTGCCGCGATCGTTCTGACCGCGCGGTTTCTGTACGACGCGCCGATAATCGACCTCCCCATTCTGATCCGCATTCCCGAGCCGAATCTCCTCGCGTACAGCCCGTTCCACATTTTCTTTCTCGCCGCCACCGTGGTGGTTGCGGTCACATGCGTGAGCTCACTGGCCGCCGGACCGAAGGTGTCATGGCTGGGATGGACCGCGGCGGTCATGACCGTCCTGTTCTCGCTGCTCACGTTCTTCTACCTGCAGCCCGTATACTCCCGCGCGGACTACATGCCCTCCACTCCTTTCACGGACTGGCTTGAGGATGCGACAAAGACCGAAGACGCCGCCGAGGGCAACCGCCTCGCGCGATGGGCGATCCTTCCCCTTCCGTTCAATCCGCACAGTCGCGCGAAAAGCCCGTTCACGCCGAATCTGCAGATGCTGTGCGGCGTACAGGATGTCGGCGGATATGACTCCCTCGTGCCCAGGCGACTCATAGAGTACGGCACACTGTTCGAGGATCAGTTCATGGACTACCGGGCGCTGATTGCGTACCAGGCGCCGTCCACGATGTACCATCAGCGATTTCGAGCGATGGGCGTCAGGTGGATTCTCAGTCTTGGAGAGCTTCCGGACGAGTCGCGACAGGGATGCACATTGGTGTGGGATGACCGCTACCAAGGCTCGCGTGAAGGCACCGACGAGCTTGATGACTACATACAGGTCTGGGAGGTCATCGACCCGCAGCCAAGGGCGTTCCTGACGCGCATGGTCGCTTTCTCAAGTGACCCGAACGACAGCCCGCTTGTGCAGGCGGCGAACCTGGCCGCGCAGAGAATCAGCGCGGTAGTGGTCGAGGATCCGAAGCGGGAAAACAGGACCTTCGCCTTCCCCGAGGAGCTTGAGAGCGACGGCGGATTGATTCTCGAGCGAGGCGAGGTCAGGTTTGTGCGGGACGATCCGGAGAATCTCGCGATCGAGGTGCATGCTCCGGAGGACTGCTATCTCGTTCTGCGCGACGGCTGGTTTCCCGAATGGGAGGCATCGATTGATGGGGAGAGGACGGAGATCTACCCAGCCGACGCGGCATTCCGAGCGGTTGAGATCCCGGCGGGCGATCATGTCGTGGAGTTCCGCTATGTCGCACGCAGTTTCAGAACGGGAATGTGGATTACGATCGGGACGCTTCTTCTTCTCGCGGCTCTCTACGTGGCCCCGGGCGGAAAGACGCGGTACATGAGCCCGACCGCCTCAAACCTGTAGCCCTTCTCCACAAGCTCATCGACCGTCGCGCCGGAGTAGATCGGCCTTGTGTCGATGTTGTTCTCGATAATCCATGCGGCTGTCCTGGCATCCTTCTCCGCTCCGGTCAACGGGACGGCAGGCAGGACGACATCCGGGTATTTTCTTCGGAGAAGATCGAGCCCCCAGTCGAAGAGCGCGTGCTCGATGAACACAACAGCGACATCGTCGCGCGAATCCGCGTACTCCACGTCCCTGTAATACCAGAGCGTGAAAGCCCGCTCGTAGCGTATCTCCAGAACCAGCGCGTCCGGCTCGAAGGCCTCGAAGGACTCCTCGCCGAATCTCATCGCATCGTAATCGCCCGACAGGTCGACCTCCTTCCAGTGCCCGACCAGTGCGACTATGGGCGCGACGACAAGGAGGACTATTCCCGCGGCCCTGCCTGCAGGCACCCACTTGACAGGCAAATGAACCAGCAGAACCAGAGCCCAGCCCGCCCAGAAGGACGCGGCCCAGATCATGGGCATCAGATAGCCCTCGGGATCCCAGATGTAGTAGCTCGCAAGGTAAAACAGGCTCGATGCGACAAGAAGCAGGGAATGAACGAGCAGCAGGACGATCCCACGACCGCGGCTCATGAAGAGCTTGCAGAGACCGAGTCCCGCGGCGAGCGCTCCAGGAGCGCCGAGCTCGACGGGAATCGAGTTGTAGCGCGTGATCTGATGGAGCATCTCGTACGGCAGCAGCGCGAACATCAGCTTGCGGAACTGGCTGCCTGTGACGACCCACACAAAGTTGTCCAGATTCTCCGGATTGCCCCAGTCCAACGGTGGATTCATGAGCGAGCGAATCGGGAGATAAAAATACAGAAGCAGCGGCAGGATCAGCCACAGTATGCCCCTGGCGAGCTCGCCGGGTCGCGGATTGAGGCCGCCGAGCCCGAGCACGAGTACGATACTCGGAAGGAGAAACAGGCCGGTGAGGTGATTCGTCAGAGCCAGTCCCCACGAGACCGCGAGCAGGGAGATGAGTCTGCCCCGCCTTCGCGCTGTTTCCGCGGCGGACGCTGCGTCAGCGTGCTCCGCTGCATTCGCCAAAACGAGGAGCTCGACAAGTATCCAGCTTATCAATGCGGTGAAGAACAGGTTGAGGGAATAAACTTCGGTCACAATCGAAAGCGACCAGACATCCGTGGCGAAGGCCAGTATCAATCCTGCTGAGCAGGAGGCGACAGCCCTGCCCTTGCGGGTCAGAGTCAGGAAGATTCCGTGGGGCAGCAGACCGAAACTCGCCCAGACGGCTCTCACCATGATCGCCGCGGCCAGCGCGCCCCATAGCGCGCTGAAGACATTCATCCGCCACGCCACCAACCCAAACGGCAGAACATGGCTCCAGACCCAGCCAAGCATGGTGAAAAGGGGATATCCGGTCGGATGAGGGATTCCCAACACCCAGGCGCTCGCGATCAGGTCCCCCGAATCCTCGGAATGATGCTCCCAGCTCACTCCGGGCGAAAGCGTGAGGAGATACACCGCGAACGCGACGATCCCGACAAGAACCGCAAGCCTCGACGGCAGCGGATCGCGCGTGATGCCTTGTGCCCGTGGCGTCCACATGCGAGTCTTCGAGCATGTGGACGTCCTCTCCATGGCTCGATTCTCCGGATGAGGCCCTTGGGATTCGCCCGATGTCACGTAAGGGATTCTACTTCCTGACCCCGCTCGATGTAAAACCGTGCTAAACTCTCGCCATGCTCCCCACCCGCAGGAGCCTGATTCTCCTGGCGCTTGCATCAATATGGATTCTGCTCAGCGGATTCCGGGCGCCCCTCATGAGCTTCTTCTTCCTGCATGTGGGCGCGGTCCTGATATTCATCATAATCGACTTCCTGTTCAGCCCCACGCGGGACGACATCAGGATCGAGCGAAGATGCGAGGACAAGCTCAGCCTGCTCGCGGACAATGCGGTCGCCCTCTGGATCACGAACCAGTGGGACAGGACGCTCAGGGGCGCCATGGCGGACGAGTATCCCGACCCCGGGCGAGCCGAGCCGGAGTCGATTGAATTCACCATCGCCCCAAAAGAGACGAAAAAGCTGAGCTACCACTACCGCCCGGAAAGGCGCGGCGATGTCGTGTTCCCGCGGGTTCATCTTCGCATCCGCGGACCGCTCGGCTTCATCATCCGCAGGCTCGCCATCCCTCTTGTAACCAAAGCGCAGGTCTACCCGAACCTCATCCAGACGCGCAGATGGGACCTTCTCGCGCGCAAGGGCGCGCTGTTCGCCGCCGGGTTCAAGCCGATAGGCCGCTTCGGTCGCGGGACCGAGTTCAGCCAGCTCAGGGAGTACCTGCCCGATGATGAGTTTCGCGCGATCGACTGGAAGGCAAGCGCGCGCAGAGGCAAGCTTGTTGTGCGAGAGTACGAGGTCGAGCGAAGCCAGCCGCTGGCGCTTTTCATCGATTGCGGGAGGCAGATGATCGGGCGGATCGATGAGCACACGCGGCTCGACTACGCGATCAACGCGGCTCTGATGCTGGCTTATGTCGCGATACTGCGGGGCGACCAGGTCGGATTGATCGCGTTCGGCTCGAAAATCCAGCACTACCTCGCTCCCAGGAGAGGCGCCGCGCAGCTCAACAGGATCATCGAGGCGCTATATGACGTGCAGCCGTCGGAGGTGGAAAGCGATTATGCGGGCGCGTTCAAGCGGTTTCTCGCCACGTGGCGGAAACGCAGCCTGATCGCCCTCTTCTCCGATGTCGTCGATCCCTCCGCATCTTCGATCCTTCTGGGGCATCTCCCGTCGCTCCATCCGCGGCACCTTCCTCTCGCGGTTCTGCTCAAGGATCCCGAGCTCACATCAATCGAGCGGCAGAAACCATCGAATGCGCTTGAGCTATACGAAAAAGCGGTCGCATGCGATCTAGCCACAAGCCGCGAGCTCGCCGCGCGCCAGTTGAAGCAGGCCGGATGCCTCGTGATTGATGTCGCCCCGCAGGAGCTTACCGTCGCCGTCGTGAATGAGTACCTCCGACTCAAGGCGAGAAGCCTGATCTAGTGCTGCGCGCGGAAATCAAGGTGTACGTTGATATGCCCATGCGTAGGGGCGGACCTGTGTGTCCGCCCCGATAGAAGAGGCACGCACACAGATGCAGGCGCACACTCAGGTGCGCCCCTACAGAGCGATTCGCAGACCTTCGGGGAGTCCGTCGGCGAATGGTATACTTCCACCCGCCATGATCACGCTGAATGTCCCCACCCGGCAGCGGATGGAATTCATCGACATCACCGGACGGATTCGCGAGACGATCCGCGAAAACGGCTGGAGCAGTGGGCTTCTGACAGTCTATTGCCCGCACACAACCGCCGCGATCACGATCAACGAGAACGCGGATCCCAGCGTGCAGGCGGACATCGTGAACACGCTCGCGAAGCTTGTGCCGGATCGGGGTGCATACAGGCACATGGAGGGCAACTCGGACGCGCACATAAAGGCGTCGCTGGTGGGACCCAGCGAGCAGGTGATCGTGCATGCAGGGGAGCTGGTGCTGGGAACGTGGCAGGGGATCTTCTTCTGCGAGTTCGACGGGCCCCGGCAGCGGAGGGTTCACGTCCATTTCAGAGCGGATTGACGGCCGGCACGCACAGGATGTGCGTGTTACGAAGAGTTCATGCGCTGGAAGCGCATGCTACGGGAAAGGCGCATACCACATATGGTATGGGATCAGGCCCTGGATGTCGCCGGGCCGCCGAGCGGCTGTCCGGATTCAACCAGTGGGATCGGGATGGGATCGACTCCCGCAGCGTCGCGGATGTCCGCCAGGACCTTGGCGGCAATGAGCCGGTCCTGGAGACGCCCGAGGAGGCATTCGGCCACGCGCTCACGGGTCTCGGCCCTCGACGGCCTCAGCATGAAGCCTACGGTCACGTCGCTGCCCGACTCCGTAGCGCTCACCCTGATGCTGAAGGCTCGCATGATCGCACCGCGGTACTCGACCGCATACACCCTGTGCGATTCGCTGCCTTGCGGGTCCTTCAGAACCTGCTCGGGCACATACATTCCGGGCGGGGACTCCGGATCGGTCGGATCAGCGATGGCCACCTTGTGCAGATACGTCTCGGTGGCTCGGACCGTATCGGGGAATGGGACATCCAGACGGGTGGTGAACATCTCATCCTGCCTGCCCATCTCGACCGGATGGCCCAGGACCACCCCGGCATCCATGAGGAACCTGAACAACTCCCCGTCAGCCGCCATGGCCGACCACTGGCGTCCAAATCTCCCCTGCAAGCTCCTGAGATAAACGGCGACATCAACAATCAGCCCGATCAACGCCACCATGGACACGAGGAACGCCAACTGGCTGTTGACCTCCCTGAGGTACATGCCCAAAACCAGCAGAAGCGCGATCACCAGAATCCCGATCCAGAAGGCGTATTGCTCCCTCTCCGCCTGGGGCCAGTGCTTTCGCGCGATCCTGTCCGCCTTTGCAGGAGCCTGCTCAAGCTGAGTTTCGAGAGAAACGAACCTGCGCACCTGCACGTGGTCTCCTGAATCCGGTCCGCCCGGCTTACCGGCCGGTTGGATGTTCCGAGATTCGGGTGGTAGTGTCATTCGGCCGCGACCTCCGTAATTGTGCCGGTCTGATCGACCCGAAGGATCGACGAACCCTCCGGCGCGCCGGCCTCAGTATTGGGAGTGGCAGTAATGACAAATCCGTTACGCATGATCCGGATTGCGATGTCATGGCATGGCACAAATGGCGTCCCGGGTCCCAGTGCGTTGGGTGTGTACCCCCTGGGTATCTGGCCGTCCCGGACAAGCTGGTCCCAGGTCGCGTACGACTGATGGATGGCGAAGTACATCGCTTCGGCCTGGTGCAGATTGCGAAGCCGGACCTTGGAGAGGTTCATCCCCACGGAGCCGGTGGGTCCTGTGCCCGTGCTGAACTCTGTGAGAATGGGCTGGTACGTCTGGAGCGCCATCATGAGCAGAATGCTCACTATCACGGCGCTGATAAGAAGCCCGATGAGTGAGAAGCCGCGCTCTGCCCCACGGCGGTTCATTGTTCGCCCTCCTTTATCTAATTATAACATACTAGATGAAGCAATACTCT
>Ga0315296_10000224_pt1 | contig 52866 bp, 52 predicted proteins | sample YL17G14_18_MG_FD_203921 | JGI IMG/M metagenome (GOLD analysis project Ga0315296, IMG submission 203921) | Sediment microbial communities from Yellowstone Lake, YNP, Wyoming, USA - YL17G14_18 | ecosystem: Environmental > Aquatic > Freshwater > Lake > Sediment | place: USA: Wyoming | collected... | reverse complement strand
CCCTAGCGGCTATCACAGAAGAGGAGGAAGGATACCCCGGTCTTGTCGAAGGGCTTGAAGGTCTGAAGGAGGCTCTAGAGGGCGGCAAACTTGCTCTCAAAGACAGACTGAAGCGGCGAGCGATAGAGGAAATAGAGGAGATCAGGAATGGCTCGCTCCGTGACTTGCAGAGCCAAGCCAAGGACATTCATGAGAAACGCCGCACATTCGCGGGATCTGAAGTGTACAGAAGAAACGAGGAGCTAGCTTCTCGGTTGGAAGAGGCGAGCAAGAACCTCGATTATCACAAGAATGACCTTCTCAGAACAAGAGATGAAATCATGAAACAGCTGGACAAAGTCAAGGACTCCAAGACCCGGATAGAGAAGGACATACTTTCTGCGTTCGGTGAACCCATAGTGATAGACGTTGGAGTGACACTTGAATCTCTTCTTGAAAAATGTAAAGTAGAGTAGGGGGTCCCTCTCCTGTTGAGGGTTCTTGTAACTTCTGAAAAGGACATTGCCAGCCAGACAATCCGGGAATGTCTCACTGAGGATTATGGTTTCCGTGAGAGAGACGAGTCTTTTGATGGTCACCCTATCTTGGCTCTAGATAAGTCAACGCTTCTGATAACCTGCAACCGCGACCTCGTGGAATGCGACCATCTTGAGCAGCAATTCAAGCCGGAGGCCTTCATCTTTTGCTCCCGCCACAGAGCACAGTCCGGTCGCCCGGCACTGCTTGTTCACAGCACAGGCAACTTTGGGGACGATGCATTGTTCGGAGGTAAGCCCCATGAGCTTTCGGTGTCGATAGCTTCGCTGGTGGCGGCAGCGCTGAGAAGGCTTCACCAAGAGCAACAAGATCGAGGGCTAGTCCAGTTTGAGGTCAGCATGGAGGTTACGCATCACGGGCCTACTTCTATGAAGACCCCCTTGCTTTTCGTAGAACTTGGCAGTGATGAGGCTTGCTGGCATAACAAGGAGGCAGCTAGGGCTGTAGCAGCAGCGGCAATTGACTGTACGAGGGAGCCAATTGCCCGTGAAGCGGTCATAGGTTTTGGTGGGACCCACTATGCAACCAAGTTCACGAGCCTTGTTATCAGTGGCACTCACAGGGTCGGCCACATTGCTCCGAAGTACGCCTTGGCCAGCATAACTGAAGACGTTGTCAGACAGATGGTGGGTCGTGCTAAAGAGAAGACAGTTGCAGCGTTGATAGACTGGAAAGGCACAAATGCTGAGCACAGAGAGCGTCTCATTCCTATACTCGACAGTCTAGGCGTCGAGACTATACGAGCACATAGCTTGTAGACGAGGTCTCTCGAACGTCGAGACTCCCGAGATGGTGCATAATCCAGTCGACGAAAGGCTAAATACGGCTGGTATTCCTGATGCGCTTAACACCAGTAATGCCGGGGTCGGAATGCCGGAAGAAACGCTAGGAGACCTTGAGAAGAAAGTCGAGCGCCTTGGTGAGGGCCTCGACGCGCTCAGAGGGGAGGTTCGCCAACAGAGTACAGCGGTCTCCAAGCTTGACGATCTTATGGCAACTGTTCAAGGCATCGACTCAACCGTTCGAGAGGCGTTGAGTTCAAGAGAGACCGAGGTGTTGTTCAAGAAAATCGACGATGTGCTTATCTCCGTCAAGGATGTCGATGCAGCTGTCAGGGCAAGTGGCGAGTCATCGGAAGGCGTGCTTGCCAAGAAAATCGATGATCTCCAGCGTTACGTGGCTAGTCTATCTACGCTTGAAGAGAAGTTCGAAGAGCTTAGCCATGCGTTCTCCGAAACGCAAGAAATCGTGGGCATAATAGTAAGACAGCTTGACGACATCGAGCGCAAGTATAACAAGACTCTCGAAGAAGTCACAAGAATCGTGGAAATGGCTGGAAAGATAGGCGAGACGGGAGCCAAACCCGAGCGAGCCAAGACCTCATCCAAGGGCGAGAAGAAGGAAGCGCAGTCCGCCCAGGCTGTTGCGCCCGAAACAACAGGGAAGAGTGAATCTGCCACTCCAGCTACGATTGAAGACCTGATGGACGGTCTTCTCAAGTTAGTCCGTCCTCAGACTGAAGCCGATCGAATGGCAAGGGCTCTAGAGGACACGCGCGACAAGCTCACCGCTCTTATTCCCGGACATACCCCGGTGTTGTTTCAGGTTGGAAAGCTTGCCCGCGAACTGAAATCCTATCCTCCAACAGCTACCTTGAATGAGAACGATATTGCTCGTCTCAGTAAGGAGATACGTGGATGGGTTCAGAAGCTGAAAGAGCTAACAAAGGGGAGCTGAAAAGGCAAGTGCGCACTCCCTTCTTGGGTCTCGTTCTGCTTGAGAATACGCTGTTCGTTCCATAACTTTATCATTGTGGCCTCTGATGCGCATGCGGCGCTCGACTGCGGTCGACATTCTTGGAACGCAAACGCTCGCACTGTCGATGACTGCCTTAACGCAAGTAGCTAGGCGAGTTTAGCATATGATGGACTACGAGAAGCATGACAGCACGCTTGCATCGAGAACCCAGCTTTTGGATAAGGCTGCAGACACCCAGCTGGCAAAGGAGTTGCTGCAGCTCCACAAGAAGAAATGCACTGCTTGTCAGGAAGACAGGCTTGCATGCACAGTGCGCCCCGCCTGCAAAGATCGCAATTTCCTTGTCGTGCTAATCGAGCTGGGTGTTGATGTCAAGGACTTCCCCGCCTTCTGCTATTCCCAGTATCTCGATCAGATAAAGCGGTACATCCTTGAGAAGAAGACTCGTGAGATGGTGGATCGCAGGATACCTATCAGGGATTTCCTATCGACTCTGAACATGAGTTCGATAAGGCAATTCACAACAAGGTTCTCGAAGATTTGGACAGGGTTCTCATCAGCACGTGACGGCAATCTGCTGCTTGTGACAGGTGAAGACATGCTCTTCCACTTCGACTTTGCACGCGACATTGTGATACTCAACCCCAATCACGTAGCAATCCGTGACTTTCAGACTTTCAAGCTCTATGTCACGCTGTTTTCGGAATACTACAAGATTAATTCTGAGGCGATGGATGAGACATCGAACTGGTGGCATCTTGCCATCGAGGCCGCCAACAACGATGTGCGAAGACAGCTTGAATCTTTGAAGCCGCTGCTCTCTAACCGAATCGAGTCGCTAAGTGTGAAGACATCCAACGATGGTGTTCAACTTCAAATGGATATGGTTATCGACGAGCATAGACCAGCTCCTGAGGTTGGTGATTTGAAAAAAGTGTTCGGACTCGCCTCAGGAAAAATGCAGACTGGCACGGTCTAGTCGCTGGAAGATTTCTATAGGTGTTAGGAGGAACAATCACCTTGAGTGACAGCGCAACAAGCGAGAGAATCACGACAGCACTCAAAACCAATCTAGGGATTACAGATGCCGAAGCCAGAATCCTTCTCCCTGTGCTTGCCGGCGGAAACATGACCATCGGAGCCATCGCGCTCCTCTCTGGCGACAAGCCACAGACTATTGAGAAGGCATTGGAGGGTCTCAAGAGCAAGGCTTTGGTCAGTCGGATAGATGGTGTTGTACCAGTTTACCGAGCTCTCCCACCGTATCTCATGATGGGCGCAGATCTCTCGGGAGTCGCGAGTCAGATGAGGTCACTGACAGAGGTTTCCAAGAGTAGACTTGACACCAGTGATGAGGAGCTCGCGAAAGCTGTTCAAAGCATCATCAGTGCTGAGCGAAGCATTTCAGCCGAGCTTTCTGGAGCACTTGACGAATACGAGTCAACCGTGATTGAGGATGAACAGACAACCGCATCCGGCGTAATCGAGTCTGCATCTGACCTTCTGACAGGGTTCTGCCAAGATGCAGAGTCTGCGCTTAGAGAACATGCCGCAAGCTTGGGCGAGAGTCTGATCTCCCAGCTCGCCAGTGTGCAGGGCGACCTGGACAAGATCCAAAGCGACTGCCAGAATGACTTCAAGGTGCTCAACAAGGAATTCGACCAAGCGGCCCGCAGTGAACAGGATACAACATCGCAGGTGATTGCTGACTTCAACAAGAGAACAAAGGCAATAGTCCAGAAACTGAAGTCTACAACCAAAGTCACTCTAACCAAGAATCTCGAAACTCTGCGACAGGCAATTGATGGGTTGTCCGGGGAAATAGAATCTGCATCATCTGATACGCTAAAGGAAGCATCCGGCGAGTTCGCAGCTCTATCTGAGGAGCTGTCCCGTCTACTGGACCGGTGCAATCAGGATTTCGATCAGACCAGCGCAGAGGCACGAAAGTCTCTTGATTTGCTTGTACTTCGTTCAAGAGAAGCGGCAAGCGGCATTGCCAAGAGTGCCCGCGAGATGATTGACAATGCTGTTCAGGTGGTCTCATCAGCAGGGATAGATGTTGACTCGCGGACTCAGGACTCCGCCAGCTCTATCATGACGACTTCTGAGGAGCTGGTGGCCCAGCTCGATCAGGTTGCTTCAGTGAATGCATCATTTCTCGAAGGAATGAAGCGTGCCCTATCGACCCACTTGGAGAGAACGGACTCCATTCTGAATCAAGCATTTGTCGCTCTGAGTGATTTGTTGTCGGTTATGCAGGATCAGTTCGAGTCACAGACGAGCGAGAATCGCATGGGTGTGCTGAAGCTGATGCAAGCCCAAGTCTCCGCCAGTCGAGACAGGACCGATGGCGCTGCTTCCTCCCTAACAGCAGGGCTTGACAAGTGGGCGACTGACTCGGGGCGCTCCGTACAAAGGCGACTGGCTCAAGCCAGTAAGGAGGTAGGTGGAACATTGGATGCCGAAGCCGAGAAGTTTGCATCTACCGCGGGAGAGCTCAGCAACAAGCTCAGTTCCTCGTTTGGCTCGGTCTTGGCCACGACCATTGAAGGCAACAAGTTGGTCATGACCGGAGCCAAGAAGATGTTTCGCGAATTCGAGACAGGCGTCGGGAGCAAGCTAACGGAAATCACATCAGACTTGACATCAGCTGCAGGCACTCACATACAGGAGTCAACGGCGTTCTACCGTGGTCTTCGCTCAATCTTGGATTCTCGTTTGGAACAAAATGTGTCCTCTCTTGCTTCTTACGCTGAGAAGATGCAGAAGGATATTGACAGCGCTATCGAAGACCAGATGGCCCGAATTGAGAAGCATACTGAGGCAATTCGGAATGAGCTGCGTGCTCGTCTCGACGAGGCTGCCAAGAAGTACGCTGGGCTCACCGAGAGTCTGGGTTCAAGCTTTGGCGGCTTGTTGTCAAGCCAGAGCTTGGAGACACGTGATCTCATAGGCTCTGCACACACGCAATTCAGAAACGCGGTCAAGACCGAGATTGCGTCTCTACAGGAAGACTCCGCCAAGCTCCGCAAGGAATACTCCTCCGAAATAGATGCCAGAGTTGACAAAGCAACAGCATCGTACGATACTATGAAGAAGTCCCTTGAGGACTTGGTCACACAAAGAAAATCCAGTTTGTCTCGAAGCGTGGCGGAGATGCTGAGCCGAATTGAGGGTACAATCAACAGCATAGAGGGCGGCATGACAGGAATCGAAAGTGGCACTATCCAAGAGCTCGGGGCGGAATTGGCCCGGGCTTCAGGAGACTTCAGCACGTCTGTTGGAACGGCTCGTGACACCCTTGGCAGCCGAATCGGTAGCGCAGCTGATTCTAGCGCCGAGTCTCTTGCTAAGGCATCCAGTGGTCTCAAGAGCACAGTGGATAGCTATGCTTCAGAGGAAAAGGACGCTCAGCAACGTCTTCTTGCAGATGTAGGCAAGAAACTCGACACCTTGTCATCGAAGGCAACGAAGGAGTTTCTCCAACGCACGGAATCATTGAAAGCGGAAGTGGCTGCAGGAAGGGAGGAATCTGCGAAGGCACAGACCGCATCCAACGATGAAACGATAGGTGTATTGGAGTCTCAGATGTCAGAAGGAGAGCGCGCATTCGGTGAGATGTCGGAATTCACGAGGTCCACGTTCTTACAAGCCTCTACGGCTGTTGCCACGCTCGGCAGGAATCTAAGCACTGAGCTTGCTCAGATGCAGCAGGGTCTTGCACGCGCCGCTGAAGATGCTGAGACAAGTCTGCTTCAGAGAAGCGAAGTGGGCGTCAAGCAGTTCGAGGAAGCGGCCTTGGGCGTGCTCAAGAAGGCCGCGAGCAGATTCAAGGGTCAAACAGACGCCTTTGGAGCGGCTTGCAGCATCTCCCTAGACAAGTCAACGGGAATCATATCCGGCTTGCCATCTTCTATTCTGGAAAAAGTCAGCAGTTCGATGAATCAGATCACTGCAGGGATTGACGGCAGTAACTCAGAGCTGTTCAATGGCCTGTCCGAGGAGTTCTCGGGTTTGGAGGCTTCTTCAAAGTCTGCAACGGATGAATTCAGTCGCGAGATGGATCGGTTCAAGGGCGCTTTGACTAAGGTTGCAGGATCATTCTCTGAAAAGACGAAGCAGAGTGTGACCACCGGAACCCAGCGTGCATCTAAGAAGCTAGAGTCAGCTGGGATGAGCGTCAAGACCCAGCTTGCCAGCAGTTCTAGTCGATTGATGGAGAACCTTAGGAATGACGTTGCCGCCAGAAGTGCAGAAATCAACAGAGCAACGGAGCAACTGAGGGGTCAGGTGAGCGAGAGCATGAGTGGGGCCAAACAAACGCGGGCTGAAGGGCTTGCCCGGCTTGACTCCGAGGTCGACAATGCTTTGGAGCAATGGTCTGGCGAACAGAGAGCAATCAACCGTGAGATTCGGCAGAGGGCAGAACAGGTAATCCAGGGTTTGGAATCCGTGGTCAGCAAGACAGTGAAGACAATGGATACTGTTAGAACAGCAAGTGATGTGTTAACAAGAGCCCGACCTGAGACGACTTGGTACCTCACAGGAAACGATGAGGTCTTGGCTCACACCATGGACATGGCCCAAAGAGCACAGAAGTCAATCGTGATTGCGACGGTGACCGTGCGAGGGCTTGATGTCAAGCGACTGTCTAAGGTGGCGGAATCGGTTAGAAGGGTGCTAATCATACCGGAGAGCGAGGAACAGCAGCCTGTGGTGCAGGAGATCATTGGGCTTGGCTGGCGCGTGTGGAAAACAAGCTCACCGATGACAATGGCAATAATGGATGACAAGGAGATCCTCATCGGGGGTGTGACGGAGACGCCACATCCAGTAGTATTGGTCTCAAATGACAAGACGTACCTGCGCCTGTTCCATGACATATTGGGACCATCTCTGACCATTCGCCCGCGACCTTCGTCACAGCCCGAACGCACGCCTTCAGTGGTCCAACCTGATTGAGTACAGCACGGCGTCCTCATTTCCATAGTATGCCGTGCGTCTTCCAGCGGGCATCATTCCCAAGCTCTCATAGAGGCGGCGAGCGGCATGGTTGCTTTCCCAAGTCTCAAGCTTACACACTTTCACACCATGACTCTTCATGATGTCAAATGCATACAACAGGAGAGACTTGCCAAGCTTCCTTCCTCGATGCTCCTGTTTCACTGCTATGTTTAGGATGTGTCCTTCGTGTCCTCTCCATCCTTCTTGCCAGACCACATACCCCACAATCTCTGCATTCTCTGCGACTACATGCATTGTGAGTATGTCGCCACGCTCTGTCTCGACCTGCCCATCCCCAGACGCGAGCGTTTCGAATACACTGGGATCCCACGGGTCGGGAAAACAGTCCTTCTCGATTGCTACTACCTGCGGGACGTCACTCGGTCTTACCGGCCTGAAGAACGGGTTCATACATATTCCTCGAATGCAGCAGTGAAAGTTCTCTGTTCCGATTGGTCCGCGCAAAGTTCCCTAAGGTCTCTCAGTATCCATTGGGCTTCCACAATGTGGGCAAAAGGATGCATTCTCGGGCAGAGGCCCGCCACACATGGGGCAACGGCCCGTAATCGGCATAAAGAGTCGGCTCGAACCACCTTGATACGGGGCCATACCCTCAGTCTTAGTCAACGTCGACCTCATCATGAGGAGGACGGCGAAGAAGAAGGCGAAGCCGATTACGAGTGCCAGCAGAGGGTTCACACTCCCGAAGAAGAATGGGAATATGAAGACAAATCCGCCCTCGCCGCTTAGACTAGGACTGATGAGTAGCAATATGCCGACAACGATTACAGCAAAGCCAAGCATCACAAGCGACTGTGCCTTGCTCATCACCATCACCGAGTTCTCCTATCCGGCCTGCGACCCACAGTCCCATCTTTCTGGCGCACAGACATACGAATCAAAGACAATAAGCTTGTCGCGGAACAAATCGTGTCTTTCCTAGATCATGCCACGCTCTTCGAGTTGCTGCACAATCCTAACGTACTTGGAATCATCGCCAATCATCGAATTCACTGCCGTCTCTTGGGCATGCGTGCCGGGGAGCACTGTCACCTGAACCTTGAAGCCGGGATACACTTCTTCCAGTTTGTGGCGTATCAGTATGCCAATTAGGCCGCCCATTGGACATTGGAATGCAGTCGGCTTGAATCTGACTCCTATTGTGCGGTCCTTGACATCAATGAAGTCCTTGGTAACTATGCCCATTCTTGGATCCGTGATACTGACAGGGTAGTCGGGATCCATGACCGGCTTGAGAGCTTCAAGAACCTCAGCAGAAGTTGTCACCACTATCTCCGACGGTGTTGCCCGACTGAGCCCTTAATAAGTTTCGTCTGTGTTCACCGGCCGGAATCTTGGCCTCAAGGTCTGACCTGTCCAGAGAGCATCAAGGCGATGCTCATCCGTATCTACTGTTTCGCGAAAAAGTCACATAGAAGACGCAGCGACGAATTGAATACCGATTTAAGCAAGTTTTACTGTCTGTCACTTCAACCTACTATAGGCATAGGACATATCGGCAGGAAGACTAATGCCATCTAAGAATGCTTCAACCAAGAGTAAGCGGCCCGAAAAATCCCGTTACGCGTTCAAGATTACTGTGATTGGTCCCGATGACTCTCTGCTCGAAGAGGTCTTGCGCGCGTTCAGCGACAGGGTGATTGAAGTCGATGGCATCCGAATAAGTTCCGCGGGTCACCGAACCGACAGTTCCGATGTCAAGGCACTCATCATGTCACCCGGTTACTCTGCGCTCGATGTAATGCTCTCCCTTACTTTCAAGGGTGCTGGTGGAGTTGTCATCGTTCTGCGAGAGCCTGATGATGAGACCGAGTGTATGTACAGGAACGAGGTCAAGCTAAATGCCGGCGAGGTTCCGACAAGAGTGCTGGCTGCTGGCTCAAAGTTCAACGATAAAAAGCGCAAGGAAATCGTAAGGCTTCTCAATAACATGTTAGAGGAAATGGTATCGGCAAGGGAGGGCGCACGTGCGCCCAAGGGCTAGGCCAACGTATTGCAAAGGCTTTTCTCGAACTAACTGGATACTGTTGGCGGTGCCTCTGTTGAGTAATGATAGAGACGAATCGTATTGGTTGGGTGTCAGAGATGCCCTCAGGATGATTGATTCCTTTGTTGCTTGGTCAAGACGAAATCCTGCCCGCGCGAAGAAGATTGACGATTTTGTCGACGATGCACTGATTGCCGTCAACAAACGCTGCAAGTCCTGTTTGAGTCAGGCTCTCGGTATCAGCTTCGCTGCATCGGACGAAGAAGAAGCTGCGGTCGATTTCGGGGATTCCAAGGGTGGCCAGGTGCGAGGAGTCCGACCCGAAGCCCCCTCACCCTTGCGTGCGACTTCCTCAGAGCGACGCTCAAGGGATCTTGCTGGACCCATGGAGGAAGAGCCGCTTGCGCCGCCTGAGCTGGCCGAAGAGATGCACGACGAAGTCTCATACGCGGAATCTCCACTCTCTGAAATGCCTGACATGTCCCGGATGGGATCCGGGTCTGAAAGGCGTGACTACCCAGAAGAGACACGCGAAGAAACAGCCCGCGATTTCCTTTCCGAGTTTCATCTGGAGGAACCATCTGGTCTTGAAGTTGATCAGGGCCGGCATGATGAGGATCTTCCTTCTCTACGCACCGAGGGCCCATCACTGGATGAGAGCGAATCGGATGAGGGATTCCGCGCTCACGAAGACAGGACCAAGGAGTCATCAGAGGTCCGCCTACCTGAAGCATTGGGATCCCTTGAAGACTCGTTTTCTGCGCATGGAGTAGACATCGGTCTTCCTAGATCAGACGACGAGTACATTCCGGGTTCAGAGTTGGAGAGTCTAGAGAAAGCCCGTGACAAGACTACTGAAGGCTTCACATGGGAAGAGTATGAGCGCACGGTTTCTACACCGCCTCTCCCTGAGGAACTGAAGATTCCTTCCCGCTCTCCCGATTCCGCAACTGGCAAGCCATCTTCTGTCTGGAGTCCGTACGACGAGTCGAGTGACATGGAGCGCGAGATGACCGAGAGCACCCGCCCAGAACCCGAGGAGACTGAAGAGGAAGAAGACGAATCAAAGCCGGATACCGCAAGGCCCTCTGTCAAGGCACCTCCTCCGCCGCCACGACCCGAAAGCGAGGAGAGCGAGGAGGAAAGGAAAAAGAGGGCACGAAGGTTATTCTTCGGCTCTTAGTCCTCTGTATATCTCGTAGTTGATTACCAGATGGCGCGGCGGTAAGAGCTAACTTAAAGCCTAAGCCGAGGGCTAGGCTCTCCGTGGACCACACCTGTGAGATTTCAGTCGCAGTCCGGAGAAGCCCCCAAGAGACACTATCTGTTGCTCTCTCTAAGCTAACTGGGCCGCTTTCTCTTTCAAAGGGCATCGAACGCGTCGTCATAAAGACCTCTATCTATGACCCTGATTTGCCGGGCAACACGTCATTGGTGATGATCCGATATCTGTCACGGCTAATGGGGTCGACTGCACAGGTCACTGTTGTTGAGAGCGACAACCCCCTGAGATCTGCAGAATCGGCTTTCTCAAGAAGTGGCTATGCCGCGCTCGAGAAGGAAGGTGTTAAACTCGTCAACCTCTCTTCAATTCCGACTGTCAACGTGACAATGCCAGGCCATATGTTCCATGACCGACCTATGCCTGCGATTCTCTCGGGTGGGCTCTTTCTTGTGAATGTGGCGACCCTAAAGCTCGTCCCGGACAGCCGTACAATAGGGGCAGGCGTCAAGAGCCTCTTCGGACTGCTTCCAGAGAAGGACAAGTCCACCTATCATGAAAGGCTCGATGATTGCCTCTTGGATCTCCTAGCAGTATTTCGTCCTGATCTCACAGTCATGGATTTGACCGAGGTCGTTATCGGGACGCGAGACAGAGCGCTGATACGCAAGGTAGGTGGGGTCGTTGTGGGCACAGACCCAGTTGCAGTCGACGCCTACTGTGCGAGCCTCCTAGGGATAGACCCCTCCACGATACCTTACCTCCGGCGGGCGCATGAGTTAGGTCTTGGCGAGATTGTCCTTGACAGAATTCATGTTCGGGGAACAGAACATCAGAAACGGCTGATTGCAGAGTTAAGCAGCGTAGAGTGACCCTGCCGCAAATGATATATCCGAATGGAATGCCGCCAGCCTCCTACTACCCCTTTAGAATGCTCCATCGGTCTAGCTTGAGGTGGGCTGTCTATGGAAATCCACATGCAGAGAATACCGGAATCAGGTACTCTGAAGATGTTTGAGCTAGCAAACAAGCTAGAGGCTGAAGGACGTAAGGTCTACCACTTTGAAGTTGGGCAACCTGATTTTCCTACTCCGGCAAACATCACAAACGCCGCAATCGAGGCTCTGAACCGAGGATTCACCAAGTACGTTTCTGCACGAGGCATTCCGCCCCTGCTGGATGCCATTGGAGACATGTATCATTCAAGGGGAATCACTATCGACGGGAGGAAGAACGTCGTTGTCACTACTGGTGCAAAGATGGCCCTGTTCATGGGCATCCTGTCTATCATTGACGCTGGTGACGACGTTCTTGTTCTGAGCCCGGATTGGCCAACGTACCGGGTCATGATTCGTACAGCAGGTGGCAATCCGGTCCCGGTGTCAACAGACTCGAAATACACTCTGAACGAGGAAGTCCTCAAGTCAAAGCTATCAAACAAGTGTACATGCCTCATCATAAACAGCCCCAACAACCCGACCGGCGGGATCTTGTCCAGGCAGAACTTGAAAGTAATCTTTGACTTGGCCGCGGACCGCGGTTTTGTTGTCATCAGTGATGAGATTTATGAGAGTCTTGTATACGGTGGTCTGACTCAAACCTCGATGCTGGAAATCGACCCCGCATTGGAACATACTCTCGTGATCAATGGTTTCTCAAAGACGTATTCTATGACGGGCTGGCGGCTCGGGTTTGCGGTTGGCAATCCGGACACGATTGACAATATGGTGAGGATACAGCAGAACACCACATCCTGTGCTACATCATTCGTTCAAAGCGCTGGAGTCGAGGCGCTCAGGGGTGATCAGAGCTCTGTGGCGAACATGCGCAGTGTGTACGAAAAGCGCAGGAACCGGATTGTGCAGCTGTTCTCAGAGTTTGGGAATATCAGATGCCCGAAGCCGGACGGAGCGTTCTATGTCTTTCCTGACTTCTCGGCCTATAAGACACAAAGTGAGAAGCTGGCGGAGATGATTCTCAGGGATACAGGTGTTGTATGTACACCTGGGCAGGAGTTTGGGGAGGAGTATGACTACCATCTCAGATTCTCGTATGCCACATCCATGGAGGTCATTGAGGAAGGTCTATCTCTGCTGAGGAAGTACCTTAAGACGCTTGAGAAGGTGCGTCCTGCTGGCACGAAGAGGGCATAGTCGACAATGGGTCAAGAAACCCGGAGTACACTTCGAGTGCATTAAGTGCGGAGATTGTTGTCGACAGAGGGAGCTGTTGGTCACCCTGACAGGAACAGATGTGGTGCACCTATCTGTTGCACTGGGCTTGTCAGCGAAGGACTTGCTGACTGCAATCGATTTCTACGTCTTGGACAAGAGAGAGACGGTTCCGCAGGGTCTGCGTTATATTCCGCAAGTGAACACAGAGCGAGGTCCTGCGTTCGTAGCACTGAGAAAGCAGCAGGACGGTGACTGCATATTCCTCAAGAACAATCTTTGCATGATTCATGCCATACGGCCCTCAGTCTGCACGGCTTTTCCGTTCGTCTTCAGACGCGAAGGAAGCGATTTGGCATGGGGGCTCAACGCGATGAAAGACATCTGCCCCGGCCTAGGAAAGGGAATCGAAGTTCCGGCTTCAGAGCTCGTTCAACTGGGAACTGAAACTCTTAGAGCCTTATCACTCTTCGCAGGATTCGTTGAAGGCTGGAACAACAAGGCGAAAAAACCAACAGCAGTTGAATTCCTTGAGTCTGTGTTAACAGATCCTAGATTCACCGTCTAGTAATGTTTATGGGATGCATAGACTCTATAGCTGTCGGGAGCTGAATGAGCTTGGAGCGAGTGCTTGTCACTGGTGGAGCAGGTTTCATTGGCAGCCATCTGGTCGATAGATTGATCGAGGGAAACGAAGTTGTCGTGTTGGACGACCTTTCAGGAGGGTCAATGGGGAACCTTGTCTCTCATAAGGCCAACAAGCACTTCAAGTTCATCCGCGGTTCCATCACCTCCGAGGCTGATGTTAAGAAATCCTTGGAGGGCGTGACCACAGTCTATCATTTTGCAGCACAACCTGATGTCCGTCTTAGTGCTGAGAGCCCGATTTGGGATTTCAAAACCAACGTGGTGGGAAGCATGGTTCTTCTGGATGCCCTCCGGACTCGAGACGTCAAGCGGCTGGTTTTCGCTTCTTCAGGGGGCACAGTCTACGGTCAGACAGACATCTTCCCAACTCCTGAGTCAACTGCCTTTCGCCCAATAAGCAACTACGGTGCGGCGAAAGCTGCATTCGAAATGTATCTCTCATCTTTCGCAGAGCTATATGGTATCAACTCTGTAAGCATGAGATTTGGCAACGTGATCGGGCCTCGGCTAACTCATGGAGTAATATTCGACTTCTACACCAAATTGAAACATGACCCGCGTCGACTGGAAGTACTGGGCGACGGAAAGCAAGAGAAGGCCTACCTGTACGTAAGCGACGCGGTCGAAGCTGCAACGGTTCTATCAGACAGGATGAAAGACGGTTTTCTACCAGTCAATGTGAGTTCGGGAGAGCGCCTCAGTGTCTCGAGAATAGCAGAGATCGTCAGAGACCAGCTTGGCATTCGGACTGCAAGAATAGAGTATACCGGTAGCGAGCGGGGTTGGGCAGGCGATGTCAGAATCACAGACATTGACATCTCCACTCTGAAATCACTTGGCTGGAAGCCCAAGGTCAGAATCGAGGAAGGAGTCCGACTCTGCGTCAAGTGGCTGGCTGAGAACTCAGTGCCAATCAAGTAGCCCTTCGTAGATTTGGGCGCGTTTCTCTCAGAGTCTACTCAGGATTTGCAGTATGTTTCCGAAGTTATGCTCGACCGTCCGACTCTTTTCGGCGTAGCCCTGCAGGTGGGCTAAACGCTGGTCTTTTTCAGCAAGTTGCTTGAACCGTTGGGACCGGATTTCGGTATGTATTCTCTGATTAAGAGCCAGAATCTCATCTGATGTCCTGAGGATGAAATGAAGCATCCTGATTAGCATGTGGAAGTCGTTGATGTCCCTGACTTGGAGTGTCTGGCTGTAAAACTGGAACTCGAATCGAGAAAGGCGCTCACGCATTGAAACTAGCTCATTCACCCAAGGCTCAGCATGACTCTCTTGGAGTTCCCTGCCCAAGTTCGACCAATACCCTTGTTGTTCTAACAGCTGCACAAGGTAACCACGGAGAAATGCGAAGTGGTCCACATTCTGTTCGATATCATTCTCAGTTCCGATTGGCTTCATGAGCTCATCCATCTGGCTGAGCTTAACCGCTACTTTGAGGGAGAACTTGTCGACATATCGCTTGATTTCTTCAGTCTTCTCCTTCCTTGTCATCATGTCTGCAAAAACATCTGATAGCGTTAGCAGGAACTTGTAGAGGCACTCAGAGCATATCTCGGCGCTGGCCGATAGATCCTTGGTAGACAGGAATTGCAGGGCTTCCTCAAGGTCGTTGCCTGGGACATCCTTTCCATGTATCCGTATCATCCAACCCTGAGAAATGCAGTAGACTCTGTTGTCAGGATAGTTGACGTATATAGCGGCATAGCAGACATCACCATCAGGTGCTCGTTCCTGTTCGATGCCCTGCTTGTCTTTGTGGAACCCGAACACGTAGGGGTCTATATCGATGACACTTATCTCAAGCACACTGTCTGCATTCACGCAGAGCTTCTCGTCACCGAAGACCTTGTAACACGGACATCCTCTGACTAGCTTTATGGAGCCTTGGATACCACTGTCCAGTTCCGCCTGTGTCAAGTTATCGTGCCCCGGTGTTGCATGTTATCTCGATGGGTTCCGGCCGCGATTGTTGGTATGACAGCGATTGGTGCGGTTTGTTATAGACATTGTTGTAAGGTATTGCTCAGACCTGACTGAGGACCCTTGCTAGGTTCAGGAATCTCTGTTCGTTTCTCTTCCGTACGCTGGCGTGTTTCTCAAGGAGGGACCGAACCCATTCAGGGATTTTCCCGGATTCTTCCAGCTCTTGTGTCTTCTCTCGAATCTTGTCGTTCAAGTCGACAGTTCGGCCTGCGACTCCGACCATGAATTTCAGCAGCCCCAGAGCGACTTGCTCATCATCTGCTTCTCCCAATGTGAGAACCTGAAACAAGAACACGGTGTACAGTCGCGTTAGTAGCTTGTATTGCTCACAGAGGCTGAGAAGATCTTGGCTTTCGCTTCGAGTCTTCACTTTCAATATCAGCGAAGCCAACTCGGCCTTGAGCCTAACCAGTTCGGTTATGTGCTTCCTCACAAGGCGCTGTAAAGCCTCGTCGTCCTTCAGGTCCTCTTCCTTCGGGCCTTTCTCCAGATTCATGGCTATCTTGACGGCAGTCCTTCTGACGTATGCTCTGATGGCTTCTGACCTCTCAACGTCCGATAGCATGTTGGAAAACACGCTGCTAAGAGTGACAAGATACTTGTAGAGACAGGATGAACACACCACCCCATCGGTGGAGATGTCTCTGGTGCCTACGAACTGGAGGGCTTCTTGTATGTCTGATGCCAGAACATCCCGGTTATTGATCTTGAGTTGTTTTCCCTGACTTACGCAGTAGGCCCGCCCATTCTGCTCGTCGAGGCTAATCAGCAAGTAGCACATGCTTTCATTGCTGCTCCTGAACTCATCGAGACCCTCGCGAGAGCTCATCCGGCCAAAGAAAGTAGGATCAATCGAGATTGAGCTGATAGGCTGAACATCATCATTGTTAACACAGACCTTTTCGTCGCCAAACTCCTTGTAGCAGGGACAGCCCTTGACCAGTCTGATTAGTCCCTCACCTGAACCCAGCATGGAAGAGCCGAGCTTCATGTCTGAGAGTCCAGGTGCTATCACAAACACGCTCCTAGTTGCAGAGGCCGCAAGTGTGCCTCCTCAATATAGTAGGCAATAGGAGCAGATATGAAGTTTCTTTGTTGCAGGGTCTTGTTGCGCCGAAGTGAACTTCGGCGCCTGACGGCACTGCTTTCGCTACGAATTCTGGAGGAATTCTAACCCCAGAGTTCTCGCTTCAGCAGGTCTCTGATTGCGATTCTGATGGCCTCTGATCGGTTCGGGTACAGGTTGCTCTCAACAAGCTTTTCCAATCCTGTCAAGTACACCTCAGGGACATGTAAAGTGACCAGCTTCATCTTGGTATTCACCTGCGTCACATCCAGAGCATACCTGAATATGGACCTTGGTAATACTCATGTCCTATCAACGAAGTTATATCAGGTGTACAGCAGGCGGGCCCAGACCATCCGAGTGAGGCATGTTTCATGGTAGACCGCCAAAAAGGCATTGACGTACTGTTCAACCCGCGTTCTATTGCGGTGATTGGCGCATCGTCAACGAGAGGCAAGCTCGGAAACGATGTAATGCGCAATCTAGTAGATAGTGGGTACAAGGGCAGAATCTACCCGGTTAACCCGACTGGCGGCGAGATACTCGGCAACAAGGTCTACCGGTCGGTAACGGAAATCGCCGGCGACATTGATATGGCTGTAATAGTGATCCCGGCAAAGAGTGTCTTACCGGTCATCGAAGAATGTGGTAAGAAGGGTGTAAAGGCGCTAGTTGTCATAACTGCCGGGTTCAAGGAAGTGGGCCACGAAGGGCAAGAGGCCGAGAAGAAGATGGTCGAACTTGCCGAGAAGTATGGAATGGTCATTCAAGGTCCGAACTGTCTTGGCGCGATTAATACGAGCTGTCCCTACAATGCATCATTCTCATCTGGCACGCCTGGAAAAGGCATCATTGCATTCGCATCTCAGTCTGGCGCATTGATGACCGGTATTCTCGATTATAGCCTGATGGAGAAAATCGGTTTCTCCAAGTTCATCAGTTTGGGAAACAAGGCTCATCTCGATGAGGCAGACTTCGTTGAGGCTTTTGGTCGCGACCCCGATTCGACTTTCATACTTCTGTACATTGAGTCCGTAGTAGACGGCCGCAAGTTCATGGACGTTTGCCGCAAGATCGTGCCCACCAAGCCAATCTTTGTCATCAAATCAGGAATCAGTACTGCCGGCGCTCGTGCGGCATCTTCGCACACCGGCTCCCTTGCAGGGAGTGACACGGCTTACGACGTTGCATTCAGACAGTGTGGTGTGATTCGCGCCTACAGCATGGCCGAGTTATTCGATGTGGCGAATGTCTATGATGGCATGCATCTCCCAGCTGGCAAGCGTGTGGCAATCATCACGAATGCGGGGGGTCCGGGCATATTGACCACCGATGCGTGTGAAGGAAATGGTCTCACTATTGCATCGCTATCGCCAGCGACCATAGAGCTACTGAAGTCTTCTCTCCCGCCAGCCGCAGCGGTCTACAATCCAGTTGATGCACTCGGTACAGCCCAGCCAGAGGATTATCAGTTGTGTGTTGATGCGGTTCTTAGAGACGAGAACGTGGATTCTGTGATAGTCCTTCTTACGCCTCAGGCAATGACGAAAGTATCTGAGACTGCGCAGGCGATTCTAGAGTGCCGCGAAAGAAACCCAAGCAAACCACTCCTCGCAGTGTTCATGGGCGGCAACTCCATGGTCTACTCCAGGATCATCCTTAATGCGGCGAACATACCTGTCTTTGATTTTCCTGAAAGGGCCGTGCATGCTCTGGCGGAGCTTTACCGGTATACAGTAAGGAGAGACAGTCTGAAAGATGAGGCCCCTCCGCACTTTAAGGTAGACAAGAAGCGCGTCAGCGATATCATCGAAGCAGTGCGCAAGGATGGTCGGCGAGTATTGCTGGGAAGCGAGGCGCATGCTATTGCCGAGGCCTATGGAATTGAGGTTGCCCGCATTCGCCTGACGACAAGCTCTGAGGAAGCAAGAGCAATAGCCTCCGAACTTGGGTATCCGGTTGCGCTCAAGATTGCTAGCCCTGACATTGTTCACAAGAGTGACATGGGTGGCATTAAGATTGGCCTGAAGACCCCTGAAGAAGTCGAGGAAGGCTTCCTGCAGATACTGAAGAATGCACGTGACCATATGCCCAAAGCCATAGTCTACGGCGTAGATGTTCAGCAGATGGCCGACAAGGGCAAGGAGCTCATTGTGGGCTGTTCAAGAGATGTGCAGTTTGGACCACTGGTGATGTTCGGGGCGGGCGGCATATACGTGAACTTTCTGCGTGACACAGCGTTCAGACTTGCCCCTATGACAACGAGTGACGCGAAAGAACTCGTTGACGAAACGAAGATTGGGGTTCTCCTCAAGGGTGTTAGAGGGGAGCCTCCAAGTGATGTGGCGGCATTGGAGGACACGATACTCAGGATTAGTCAACTTGTTATGGATTTCGAGGACATTGTTGAACTCGATATCAATCCTCTGTTCTGCTATGAGAAGGGCAAGGGAATATCTGCTGTCGATGTGAAGATAACGATTAGCGGGTGATGAGATGGCGAAGAACATAGTGATTAGCGGGTACAGCTTGACAGGGAAGACCATGGTAGCCATGGCCATTGCGGCGAAGCTGCGAGCTCAGGGGAAAAGGGTTGCTTACTTCAAGCCCGTGGGAGACAGAAGCTACCAGTACAGCGAGAAAATGAAGGATATTGACGAAGATGCGGCGGTGATGAAGGAGGTCCTGGGAATGAAAACGGACGTGTCCTGTATCACCCCAATAGTCAGGGCCCGCTCAAGCTATGATGAGCTTCTCAGGATTGGCCGCGATACGTTGTTGAAGAAGATACGGCGCTGCTACGCTCAGATTTCGGACCAAATGGACTATGTCGTAGTCGAGGGGACTGAAGCCCCATGGCACTTACTCCATGTTCAGCTTTCCACAGCGCAAATCGCCAAGGAGCTAAACGCAACGGTTGTCTGCTTGGTCAATTTCCCTGACATAACGGCCATAGACGAAGCCCTGCTTGACAAGGAATTCTTCAAGCAGTATGGAGTCGAACCAATAGGGATTATCCTGAATCTAGTGCCTCCGATGCTAAAGACCATGGTGACGGAGAAAATCAAACCATTCCTTGAACAGAACGGTCTGCTGTTCTGCGGTGTTCTTTATCAGAACAGAGAACTGTTCAGCCCTACGGTGCGAGAGATACTCAGAGCACTCGACGGAGAGGTAGTCACAGGCGAGGATCGCCTAGATCTCCTTGTTGACACGTTCATGGTTGGCAGCATGGCGCCTGAGAATGCACTGAGATGGTTCAGGCAGGCCACAAACAAGGCAGTGATTACAAGCGGAGACAGAGCTGACATATGTCTCGCCGCGCTGGAGACCGACACGAACGTGCTTATCCTGACTGATGGCATGGGTCCTGACATTCGGACCATATCAAGAGCCAAGCAGTTAGGTGTCCCAATCATCATGACTGCCCACGACGCTTTCACAACTGCGGACATTGTTGACGGCTACATTGGCTCAGTTACTCCGGAGAACAAAGAGAAGGTGGCTGTTGTAGAGCGAATCGTGGGTGATGCCCTCGACCTGAGCAAATTGGGTTTGTAGTAGGAGCAGGTGTGCTCCTACTGCTGTTTTGGGGCGCGTCGTTCGCCGGGAGTAGCTAAGTGCGCTCCGCACTTATTCGATTCATTCATACATAAGTCACCTTGTATGTCACGGCAACTACGCAGCTGATACCATGATGCGTTCAGGATACTACTCGGGTGTATCTATACTGATATGGTCTGTTTGAAATGAACGAATCTCCTCGAATCTGAGAGGCCAGTAGGCGGGCAATAGTGCATAGGTGGGCAGTGGCCATTAACAGAGGTACTTCGAGGTCGGTGCATGAAGCCTGAAGACCGATTGAGGTCGCCAGACTCAGACCTTCATCGTTTCTCGGAATACATTTATCATCCATTTGTTTCGAATGTGCCGTTCAACAGTCTTGTTGAGGTGTATCAATGGCTTCAAGAGGTGCTAAGGTAAAGCCGGCTCCCGCACCCGCCCCCCAAGAGGGAGCGAAGGGCGCGCCCGTTGAGAAAGCGAAGGTTGCACAGGAGCTGCAATCTCTGAAACTCATACGGGAACGACGCTCAATCCGGGAGTTCACCGGCGAAAAGATACCGGATGAACACATCGAGACGATTCTGGAAGCTGCGCGACATGCGCCAAGCCCAGAGAACATGCTCATGATCCGGTTCGTTGTAATCAGGGATGATCAGGAGACGAAAGTATTCCTAGCTGACATTGCTCAGGAAATGGCCATGCAAGCTTTCGGGGGTGCTCCGTTCGAAATGACCAGCGGTCGGCTCTGGTATATTGGTGATCCGTATAGGGCCAGCCAGTATGCCAAGCTCAGGAATGGTGATCTCTTCAGGTACCCGGAGAAGAGCGATACTGTGATTATCGTCTGTGCCAGCGAAATGTGGCATGACGCAGCCTATCAGTATCCGAATGAGCTCTTCGGCTCAGTGGTCGCAGGAATGGCGATACTCAATATGTGGCTGGTAGCCACGGAGCTTGGATATGGCTGTGGCTATGAAGCTCTGGTCTGTTCCGATCCGCGTCATGCTGAGCTCATCAGGGATAGGTTGGGAATACCCCCGATTTGGGTGCCGCTCACGGCTTTCTGCATTGGCAAGAAGATTAAGTCACGCGAGCTGGGTCCGAGCAGGCCACCGCTTGAGGGTTTGATGTACCAAGAGCGCTGGGGCAATCCATACAAGCGCCTAGCTTTCAGGCAGGAGAAGTGAGTCTGAATGAACGTTAGTTTTGATGAGGCAGTCACGAAGAAGCTGAAGGAGCTGGCCGAAGAATCCGACCTGACCCTTGAGGGCGTGATTGAGATTGTCATTGGTCAGTTCTGTCTGAACAAAGGCAGCAGGGTATACACCGGGCGATGGTCCGGCGGCGAGAAGGACGGCGAAAAGGGAATGCGCTATGTTGTTCAGTGGCCGTTCAGACCCGGATTCCTAGAAGCGACAGGCGATCTTGTGAAGAAGTGGAGGATGAAGTAATGCCGAGGTACAGAAAACACCCTAGTGGAGAGTGGCCCTTCTATCCTCGATTGAAGGAAGGCGACATTCAGCACGAATACTGGACAAGCAAGAAGATGGTTCACCAAGCCTTCATCAATGACCGCAAGGGGCGAATCGTCTTGCTGATGGATGGACCCAGATACGACGCGTTCTTGGATGCTGTCCGAAAGAGAAAGGGCAACATATGGGCCGGTTCTGTGGACGCAGCTGTACAAGAGGCAATAGGCGAGTGGGTGGAAAAGAGGGACTAATACATGACACAGCTACAAGAGTTCTTTCAGTTCCTGATATCCAAGGTGAAGGAAAAGGATGACCTCAAGAAACTGCTCGCTGAATGGGTGGGCCCCTTCAACGGCAAGATCCTTCAGGTCATTACGGAGGAAGGTCCGCAATACATAGTCATCACCAAGGATAAGATGACTCTTCATGACGGGATGTATCCCAGTCCGGATGTCATCTACAAGGCGAAGGCGGAGACTCTTCTGGGCATATTCACCGGACAGACTCCCTTCAAGGACACAATGAAAGATGGCAGCCTTGATGTCATCGGCAACGCGAACGAAAGCGATCCCCTTGCGAACCTCATACTTGCCGCAATGATGGGTATGTAGGAGGCATCCGTTATGGAAGTCAAGAACATCGCCATCATTGGCTCTGGCCTTATGGGCTCCGGAATTGCTTACGTTTCCGCGTGGAACGGATACAACGTCGTCATTGTGGACGTTGATCAGGCCGCATTAGACCGGGGGATGGAGCGACTTCGATCTGACGTAATGACGGGCATTGAAAAGGGTAAGATGTCCATGTCAGAGGCCGAAGGGCTCATGAGTCGTCTCAAGGGTACCGTGAAGGTGGAAGATGCCGTAAAGGATGCGGACTTGGTAGTTGAAGCGATCTTCGAGAACATGGAAGTCAAGAAGAAGACATTCGCCCAGATAGACAAGGCCGCCCCGCCACGCACTATTTTCGCTAGCAACACGTCTTCTCTGAGCATTGACGAGCTTGCGACGGCCACGAAGCGACCGGACAAAATGGTGGGCATGCACTACTTCTCACCAGTTGCGTCAATGAAGCTTCTCGAAGTCGTAGTGGGCAAGAAGACAAGCGAGGAGACCGTACAGACCGCATTTGCTGTTGGCAAGAAGCAAGGCAAAATTCCCGTGAAGGCAAAGAACAGTCCAGGTTTCATCGTTAACCGTATCTTGATGCCTGTTCTCAGAGAAGCCCTCTTGCTCTATGAAAAGGGAGTCGCAACCAAAGAGGAAATCGACACCGCCCTCACAACGATCGGCAAGTTTCAGGCAGGACCCTTCACGCTTGGCGACTATGTGGGCCTCGACGTGGCTTACAACGCCATGAGCACCCTCTACAGGGAGCTCGGAGACTGCTACAAGCCTCCTGAGACCCTCAAGAAACTGGTCGACTCTGGTTCGTTGGGAATGAAGTCCAAGAAGGGGTTCTACGCGTATGGCGGCGCGAAGTCCGAGCCCGAGAAGCCCAAAGGTGCCAGCCCTCAGATGATCGTCAACCGCATCACAATACCGGTCATTCGTGAGGCCATGATCGTTGTGGACCAAGGTATTGCTTCAAAGAGTGACATCGACCAAGCGATGAAGCTGGGTGCAAGCTTTCCTATGGGACCGTTTGAAATGGCAGAGAAAATCGGTCTACCGACTGTGAAGGCCGAGATTCAGAAACTCCAGAAGGAGCTTGGTCCCTGTTATAGCGTACCGAAGATGCTGGGCTAGGATTCAGCACCAGTCGGCAGGGTTCAGCCCTGCCGTTTCCTTCTTTTTTCTCACTTACTTCGACGATAGATGTCCAGCCGCAGAAGATCATTGGGAGAAAGAGCCTGGTATCAAGCCACATCTCATGATGCCGACTAGAGCGTCTAGAGGCACGAGTAGTGTGCCCATGCTAGGTTGGAATTTATAAGGTAGCCATTCTTTGCTCAGGACAGTTCCACTTGAGGTGGTCAAATGCCCGAATTCAAGACAATGCTGTACAGCAAAGAGGGCTCGTTCCTCTCCCCCGTGAAGAACGTGGCCGTTATCAAATTCAACAGGCTCGATGCCTTGAATGCTATCAATGATCAGTTCATTACAGACCTTCTAGCGGCTCTTGACGAGGCTGAGAAGGACAAGGACGTGAGGTCAGTCGTCATAGGCACTGCTCACGACAAGGTATTCTGCACTGGTGCGGACCTCAAGATGGCTCAGGCTTTGCTCGCGACACCCGACAAGGTAAGAACGCTCATAGAGCAAGGACAGAAAGCCATCGACAAGATTGCGACCCTGAGCAAGCCCGTCATTGCTGCAATTCATGGTCTCTGCCTAGGTGGCGGAACCGAGATAGCTCTCGCATGCGACATCCGGATTGCTGATGAAGAAGCTAAGATTGGCACCCCTGAGGTGGGCCTTGGACTCTTCCCCGCATGGGGGGGGTGTGTAAGGATGCCCAGAATCGTCGGCATGGGAAAGGCAATGGAGCTGATTCTGACCGGAGGCCAACTCACAGCGCAAGAGGCTCTCGCAGCCGGAATTGTGAGCAAGGTGACCAAGATTGACGAGCTGATGAGCCAAGCGTTGTGGTACGGTGCCAAGTTCGGAGGAAACGCACCGATTGCAATGAAGCTTGCGAAGAAGGCCACTCACATGGCTTTCGAAGGTACCTATGCAGCGAACTTGAAGTACGAAGCCGATGCATGCGTTGAATGCTTCAAGACAAAGGATCTTGGAGAAGGGATTGCTGCCATTTTCGAGAAGCGCCGCGGCAAGTTCACAGGCGCATAGAGTTTACCATGTCATGACCCCGGGCGCGGTCCGGGGTCCTACTCTCTTTTGTTTTGCATCAATTCCTATGTTATCAGTCCTGCAAAACGCACAAGGTTATCGTGCGCAATCGCACTAGGTATGGAGCACTCTGTTGAATCGTCAACCTTAAGACTAGGTGAACGGGAGAGGCCCACTCGACAAGAAATGACTAGAAGAGTTGCAGTAGTTGCTGGCGGCCACAGCAAGTTCGGGAAACGCTATGATGCAACATTGAGAGAGCTCTGCGCCGAGGCCTACAAGCCCATCTACGATGCGGGTATAACTCAGGACCGCATCGATGCGACGGTTCTCTCTTATGCTGCATCACAGTTTACAGGTCAGGGTGCTGGCTCTGCTCTGATGGCAGACTGCATAGGTCTGCAAGAGAAGCCTCACCTGAGAGTCGAGTCTGCATGTGCCACGGGCACAGCCTCTATCAGGGCAGCATACGGAATGGTTGCCTCAGGGCTGTACGATGTGATGCTCGTACTCGGGGCAGAACAGATGAACAGGGTATCGTCTGCGACGGCGACTGAGTACATGTCGCGCGCAGGAGACATGCGTTGGGAATACCCCTATGGCATATCCTTCCCTGCATTCTATGCGCTGATGGCTTCACGGTACATGGCTGAATACAAGATGCCGCACGATGTACTCGCTAAGATTTCTGTGAAATCTCATCACTACGGTGCACAAAATCCGAAGGCCCATCTGCCCAAAGAAGTATCCTTTGAGGAGGCAAACAATGCAGTCCCGATAGCCAGACCATTGAATCTGTATGACTGCAGCCTCATCACAGATGGCGCGGCCGCAGTTGTGCTTGTTGCCGAGCCACGTGTCAAAGAGTTCACTGATCAGCCCATGTGGATCAAGGGATTGGGAGCTGGGGCATCAGAAATGATGATTCAGGATCGTCCAAGTCTGACATCCATACCTGGGGCAAAGAGGGCTGCTGCCGCCGCGTACAAGATGGCGGGTCTTCAGCCAAAGGACATCAACATGGCCGAGGTACATGACTGCTTCTCGATTGCAGAGCTGGTCGCTTACGAGGATCTCGGATTCGCGCAACCCGGCAAAGGCAGAGAGCTCATCGAGAATAAGGAAGTGTATCACACGGGACGGATACCTGTCAACTGTGACGGTGGTCTCAAGAGCAAGGGCCATCCTCTGGGCGCCACAGGAATCTCAATGACTTACGAAGTGCTCTCTCAGATGAGAGGAAAGGCCGACAAGCCGTCAAGGCAGATCAAGAATGTGAAGTACGGTCTTGTACACAATGTAGGTCAGAGCGGACAGTTCGTGAACGTAATCATCTACGAGAGGGGTTGGTCGTAATGGCAGCTGAGAAAGAACTCTACTTGGGTTATTCAACGGACAAGGCAGTGACCCCGTTCTTCAAGCAATTCCTTGAGTCCCTTGAGAAGAACAAGCTGATGAAGAGCGTCTGCCCTAAGTGCAAGAAGGAATACCTTCCGCCAAGGCAGTATTGCCAGAAGGACCTGACTGAATGCCAGCTGGTCGAATTCACTGAGCGCGAAGCAAAGCTCTATTCTTACGTCATAGTTGACTTTGCTCCGGAGAGCATGGCCTCTCGCGCGCCGTACGTCGTGGCGATTGGGGAATTTGCGTCCGGTCGAAGGCTCACTGCACATATCACCAACTTGACGAGCGAGCCCCAGGTTGGCATGAAACTGAAGCTCGGCTTCGAACGTGTCTCAGAGAAGATGGTTACTTACAAATGGCAGGTTTAGCATCTGCTAGCGTAAGACACCGCAGGGTCGTCGGGTCCCGGCGACCCCTTCCTCTTGCATAATCTTCCCTGTTTTTCTGTCAACTCTGTTATCATCTCTGGTCCTTCAGTTTCTTCTAGGCCGAACGCTTAATACGGAGTTCCCGGTCTGACACAACTCACTAGCAAGGCGAACAACATGTCATCCGAACAAGAGGTTCTATACCAAGTAGCCGAGGGCGTTGCGACAATAACGATCAATCGCCCAAAGAAGCTTAACGCGCTGAACACGGCTGTGATCAAGACAATGAGGGGCTTCTTCCAGCAGGCAGAAGATGACCCATCTGTTAGAGTTGTCATCCTCACGAGTGCTGAGGACAAGGCCTTTGCTGCCGGTGCGGACATCACCGAGTTCAAGGATAAGAACTCGAACACCGTGAGAGTGCTCGTAGAGAGCGGTCAGGAACTCTGCAAGTACATCGAATCAATGAGTAAGCCTGTCATTGCATCAGTGAATGGATTCGCACTGGGCGGAGGTTGTGAGATAGCGATGGCATGCGATATCAGGTACGCCTCGGCGAATGCAAGATTCGGCCAACCTGAGATAAACCTTGGAATCACACCCGGCTACGGAGGAACTGCTCGACTCCCAAGACTCGTGGGACTTGGGATTGCCAAGGAAATGATATTCACTGGCGATCAAATAAAGGCCGATGAGGCTCTAAGGATAGGACTCGTGAACAAGGTCTTCGACACAGTCGAAACCCTTAGGGCTGAGACTCTCAAACTAGCAAAGACGTTGGCAACAAAACCCGGAATAGCAGTGAAGCTCGCGAAGCAGTCAATAAGCAAGGCGTGGGAGCTGCCGCTTGGACAGAATCTGAAGTTTGAGGTCGATGTGTTCCGACAGACCTTCGACACCAAGGACAAGGTCGAAGGAGTGGATGCTTTCCTATCGAAACGTCCCGCCAAATTCTCTCATAGGTAAAAGCCAAGCCGAGGTTTTCCCTCGCCTCTATCTACTGAGTCTAATCTTGTTGTCGTCGATTGTGATGAGCCCTCGCTTCACGAGTCTGTCAAGATGCTTTTGTACCATGAACTCCTCGAAAATGTAGTAGATAGGGTGAGGAAACTTGGGGTATATCGTTGGGCGGCTGACGAGCTTTTGTAGGCTATCAAGCCCGCTGCCCACTAGCTCCAGTATTCTCTCATCACGCCTTTCGAAGGCCGCCAGAAACTCTGCCAGTCTTCCGTGAACGTCCTCCGTCACTGGGTTCAACAGGTGACTGCTTATGCATGTTCTTGGCGACAACTCCATTACTTTTTTGATAGAGGATTCAAACTGTTCGATGTCACTTACGACATTGCCGTACCATGGGCCGAACCTTGTCAAATCAATGTCCACCAGCAACATAGTCTCGTAGTCGTTTATTCCAAAGCAAGTATGGTCGGGTGTATGTCCGGGCATGTGTACAGGGATCAGTTGAGTCTCTCCACAGTCTATTGGCTTGCTGTCCGAGAAGTTGCCTGTCACGTCATAATCTGAGGTCACGTGTGGTAGCCAAGTGGTTATGGCAGAAATCCAATCCCCGTACTGAGAGTTACCCACGATTCCGTAGTCCTGAACCATTCCCTCGAACGTACGAACTCCCCTTTCAGCCAGCGGGTGGCACAATACTTCACATCCTGACTCCTCTTGGAGCTCGGCCGCATACCCTTTGTGGTCTATGTGAAAATGCGTTAGCACTATTCGGTCCAAATCCTTCACAGAATGACCAATGTCTGTCAGCGTCTTCACAATGTGGCTCTTGCTTGGCCCAGCATCAACTAAAGTGAGAACCTCATCGTCTATCAAAAGAGCGTTTGCTTCGGGGAATTTGGCTCTGTTTGCTCCTCGAATCAGATGAACATGAGGTTGGAGCTCCATGTGGACGGGATAATCTTCTGACATTCTGTGTAGCCTGAGTCGGATGTTTTGAACAGATAACTCTCTCCGTCGGATAGTTCATATTGTCGATTTGTGCTTCCGTACTACAGCAATACCGAATGGTGAGAATCATGAGCCAGCGTGTCTTCGCAGTATTTGATGTGGGTACAACAGGTGCGAGATCGTGTCTTATTGACGAGGAAGGTCGAGAGCTGAGCAAGGCCTACGACGAATACCCCCCAATTCCTCGCGAGCTGAAAGTCCATGAGCAATTGGCTGAGACCTACTGGAGGACTGCTGTGAACACAATGCAGAGGGCCTTGGCTGGTCATCCCTCAGGCGCACAAGCTGTGGTGGCCGTTGTATTGGCAACGACCAGAGACTGCGTGACTCCCATTGACAGGAAGGGACAACCTCTTGCGCCGACAGTAACGTGGGTTGACAATAGATCCGCTGCGAAGAGCAAGGCGATGGCAAAGGAAATCGGCCCTCGGAAGACCGTCAATAAGCTGATGTGGTTCCTTGAGAACAAGCCGGACCTATTCAAGAAGGCTTACAAGTTCATAACTTTAGACGCTCTGCTGAACTACCGCCTCTGTGGAGCCATGGTCACCGAGCCTGCGAATGCCAGATACGGACCCATTGATCATGAGACACTAAAGTGGTCTGAGGATTTATGTCATGCAACAGGGATTCCTGTAGACAAGCTGGCAGACATTGTGGCCCCCGGCTCGGTGATTGGCGAGGTGAGCGCCGAGGCCGCAAGAGCAACTGGTTTGACAAAGGGAACGATAGTCATCATGGGTAGTGGCGACCAGCAGTGCTCGGCGCTTGGAACTGGAACCATCAAGTCAGGCATAGTGAAAGCAACGACAGGAACTGGAACGTTTGTAATCACCCACACGGATGAGCACATTGACGATCCGTATGTGATGTTCAGCAATCCTTCTGCAATACCTGGGAAGTGGATTCTGGAAGGAGTGATTCCTGGTACTGGCTTGGCATACAAGTGGTACAGGGACCAGTACTGTGAGCGCGAATCAGCAGTCGCCGCTCAGACAAACAGAAGCCCGTACGAGGTTATCGAGGAATCAGCAAGAACAGTTCCTGCTGGCAGTGACGGCCTCGTTGTCTTCCCGTTCATGGCTTATGGCCGTGGTATCTTCGACGGTCTCAGCTTCAGCCATACTAAGGCCCATGTGGCTCGTGCGATAATGGAAGCCAATGGGTACGGCATCAAGCTGTATATTGACATGATGGAAGGTATGCTTGACCTGCAGTTTGAGGAATTACGAATAGATGGTGGTGGTGCTAACTCGCCATTATGGCGACAGATTCAGGCCGATTGCACCAACAAGCCAGTTGTATTGCCTCGATCTCGTGATTCTACAGTGATTGGGGCCGCCGTCCTTGCAGCTGTGGGAACTGGTGTCTACAGCTCGCACGCCGAGGCGATTGAAAACATGTTTCGCATAGAGGAGCGAAGGGACCCGATACCTGAGAACGTCGCAGTCTACGAGAAGCAGTTCGCAACGTTCAACAAGATTCTGATTGCCGAGATGCCCGGACTGATTGAGGCGACCAGCTAGGGATAATCAGATTCGCCTGAATTGCGCACTGGCAAGATTACCCAGCAGGTATCTAGGCCCTGACGAAAGGACGGTATGCGGGTGCGGACCTTCTAGTCTATGTGGCACATGACGTTCTGGTTCTGTTCGCCTCTACCTCTCAAGTTCCTGTCCCCTGAAGGAGCACAATCCGAAACCCTTCTATTCGTGAGTTGATTCGTGATATTACTGTCGAAGTGCAAGAGCCTAGCATGCATGGATTTCCTTGATTGGCCGGTGCACCGGAGCTTGGACCTATAATGAATGAGTATGATGTGGCTGTAATTGGCGGTGGTAGTACTGGAACTGCCGTGGCTCGTGACTGCGCGATGCGCGGGCTGAAGACCCTCCTGTTGGAACGAGACGACATTGCTTCGGCAACCGTGGGTACCTGCGCTGGGATGATTTCATCTGGTCTGAAGTACATGGAAGAGCCCGACATTGTCGACATGTGCTCTCAGGAAGTCGTCCACTTCAATCGAATAGCTCGGCACATCATAATGAAGAACCCCATTCTCACTCCCATGCTTGAGATGAGCGATCTATCGAGTGGCGGCAATTTCGCTGAGGAGTATTCGAAACGCTCAGCCACTAGAGAAGTGCCTCCTGTCCTCTTCCTCACACCAGAGGACGCTCTCAAGATCGAGCCGAAGCTGAATCCAGAGCTGATAGCTTCGATGTACTTTGAGGAATTCTTCATTGACCCCTTCCGACTTTGCCTGCTCCAAGCCCTTGATGCTCGGAGGCGTGGCGCAGACATTCGCACCTACTCCGAAGTCACCGAGATGAACAAATCTGCAGGCGGCATGATCGAAGTTCATTTCTTCAATCGGCTCACCGCTGAGAAGGAGTCGGCGCTCACAAGGATAGTCGTGAATGCTGGGGGTCCCTGGGCGGACAAGATTGCCGCACTGCTGGGAGGTCATCTCGAAATCCGCTTGAACAAGGGTGCGCACGTGATATTGGACAGGCGCGTTGTCAATGTAGGTGTGATTGCGAAAGCAGTCGATGGACGCATGATATACCTGTTCCCACACGAGAACACGGTCCTACTAGGTACAACTGCTCTGGATACCTGGGAAGACCCCGATACACTCGTTGCATCCCACGACGAGATAGAATATCTACTGAAGAGCATTGAATGGGTGGTCCCGTCGATAAGGCAGGCGCGAATAATCAGGACAATGGAAGGCGCCCGTCCTCTGGTTGCGCAGTGGAAGATTCCTGAGGGAAAAGTGACACGTGGGTATCAGGTGGTTGATCACAGCTCAGAAGGTCTTGAAGGACTTCTGAGCTTCACTGGTGGAAAGCTTGTGATGTGCCGCCACATGGCAGAGACTGTCACAGACATGGTCTGCAAGAAGCTCGGCAAAGATGTCAAGTGCACAACCCACATCGAGCCTTTGTCTGGCAATGAAGGGAATGTCGATGTGCTTGCCCTAGCGGCACAGTACAGAGTCTCCCAGCATGCGGTAGAGAGACTGAGGGCGAGAAGAGGTACAGAACTAGGCAAAGTGCTCGATCTCACGCGGGAGCATCCTGAGTGGCTTTCGGCCATATGTACTTGCGAACCAGTGATTGAAGCAGAAATCAGGTATGCTATTCGTGAGGAGTTCCCTCAGACACTGAACGATCTTAGGCGGCGTGTAAGGCTCGGTACCGGACCCTGTCAAGGCACGCTCTGCACTTTCAAGGCCGCGGCCATATTAGCCGAAGAGCTAGACTTCACAGGGGAGCAGTTCCAGCTGGAGATTCTTGATTACTTGTCCGAACGATGGAAGGGCAAGAGGCCGCCGATGAGAGGCGAGCAGCTCAGTCAAGAGGAAGTTGTGCAAGGTATCTACGCCTGCGTTGGCAACTTGGATCATTCTGAACTGAGGTATGAACCAAAGCCATGGGAGGAGGCGTCCTAAATGGACATCAAGGCCGACTTGCTTGTGATTGGCGGAGGCATGGCTGGTCTTGTCGCAGGCATGGTTGGTGCCGAAGCAGGCCTGAAGGTCGTTGTGCTGCGCAAGGGTCAAGGCGCGACTGCAATCTCCTCGGGCGCTGTGGATATCATCAGTTACTTGCCCGGTGCTGACACTCCTTTCGCCAATGCGATTGAGGGCTTGCATGTGCTTTCAGAGGTCTATCCCCTCCACCCTTACTCAGTTCTAGGTTATTCTGACGAAGGTCTTCCTTCAGATGCGGAAAGGGTGGTGGCACGGGTTGGCGAGTCTGCGAACTGGCTCAAGGAGAAGCTGAGCGGGACACCGTCTGCACTGGTCGGAGACCTAAGCCGGTCCATTCAGGCTGTGACCATGCTGGGATCTTCAAAACCAACCTCTCTCGTTCAAGAAACCATGTTCGCCGAGGGCTCAGACGATTGGCACGATGGCGTCGTGCTTTTCGCCGGGTTCCGAGGTTTCCCTGACTTCAATCCATCGATGGCAGGCAAAGCCTTCTTGGACAGCCGGCTGCAGGGAGATAATAGACCCCGAAGGATAGCCAACTGCACTCTGGAAGCATTGCCCTTTGATACGCCTTACAACATCTCTTCGTTCGAGATTGCTCGGTATGCAGATCGTGAGGATGGTCTCTTGCGAGTCGCAAAGCTGCTTAGGGAGCATGTTAAGAGCACTGGGGCTGACTTCGTTGCCTTGCCTCCTGTCTTAGGACTGCGTCGCGCGAGGGCCAACAAGGCTGAGCTTGAGGAGAAGACGGGTGCAGTAATCTTTGAACTACTCGCATTCCCACCGTCTGTGCCCGGGCTCAGATTGCAGACCGCTCTCGAGTCGACCCTGAATAACGAAGGAGGTAGGGTGCTTATCGGCCATGAGGCCGTTTCTATTGACAAGCGCGAAGAGCACATCCATAGCGTCAAAGTGAAGACCCCCCGTCGGACTCTGAACATAATCCCTTCTGCAGTTGTGCTCGCATCTGGCAAGTTCATCGGAGGAGGACTCAGGGGCGACGAGAGAGGAATCAGTGAAACCCTGATGGGTCTGACCGTTGTTGACGTAGATTCGTTCCAGACAAAAGGCATGAGACCTCAGCGTCTCACTAACGTTATGGCTTTGAACTCCGAGGGTCATCCTCTCTTCGGGCTTGGCATTGCCTTTGACAGCAGATTCCGTCCAGTAGGCCCCGATGGCCAACCTGTGGCCGATAATATGTTCGCAGCGGGCTCAATGCTTTCTCGCTACAACTATCTAACAGAGAAGAGCGGGCTAGGAGTTGCTTTGTCTACCGGGTATGCAGCAGGAACCAACGCAGCCGATTATGTCAAGGGAGTGCTATCATGAGTGACGATCAAGCCATCCAAGCGGTCCGGGCAACATTGAAGGCTGAGCGAATCCAGCCCTTCAAAGGCGATGAGCTCGAAGCAGTTCGTTCCGTTGAGAGCTGCATCAACTGTGGTCTGTGTATCGGCCATTGCCCGGTCGTAAGAGGAGTTGGTGTCGAGAGGTTCAGTGGACCCAGGAGCATCGCGCTTGAGCTCAGCCGGTCGCCTCCGGAATTCTGGGCTACTGCCGACAAGGTGTACCTCTGTACTGGTTGCGGCACATGTCGGGAGGTATGCCCCAAGAAGGTGAATGTTCCCGAGATTGTCAACCTGATTCGCGCTAGGATATTCCAGCAGCGACCGGATCTAGTGCCAAAACCCCTCCTTGATGTTCGTGATATCATCGTGAAGCACTCGCTCGCTTTCGAACCATGGGAGGATCCGCAAGAGAAAGCTGAGAGCCGCGACACGCGAGTAAAAGCTCTAGGACTGCCCTCTGTGCCCGACCGCATTGTGACAGGAGCTGATGTGCTGTTCTATCCCGGATGCCAAGCGGAGGAACGTGCACAGGAAGTGAAAGAAGCGGCCAAGTACATCCTGAGCTACTACGGTGTCAACTACACCATGCTCAATCGGTTGACTTGTTGCGGTCTTCCTTCAAAACTGATGGGTGACGATGAGACGGCGAGGTCACTGGCCGGAGTTCTACACGACAAAGTGAAATCCCTTGCCGTGAAGAAAATCGTTACAACCTGTGCCGGCTGTACATCTAATCTGTCAGACATCAGCACTCGTGATGGCTGGGGAGTTCCAGTTTACCACTTGGTCGAGTTCCTCGCAGAACAGGTTGGCTTCGACAAGGTATCTCGCCCGTTCAAGGGCCGTGGTAGGTTCAGCCCCCCAGTCAAAGTGACCGTTCATGACCCATGTCATCTGATTAGGCATACTTCGCGACAGATAGTGGAACATGGGCGCACTATTCTCAACTTCATCCCAGGTGTCGCAGTCGAGGAATCAGGCCTCGCGGACTCCTGCTGTGGAGGCGGAGGAATGGTAGGATATCATTCGAGAGATGTGGCGGATGCTGTTGTCAGGGACAACATAGCGGCCATATCTGCCACCGAGGCCGACACACTTGTTGCGCCCTGCCCACTGTGCACTGCCCAGATTGAGAGCAATCTATTCCGAAGCGGCAGTACGACTGAGGTAGAAGACCTCTCAGTCTTCATCGCACGCAGACTCCCGCAGAAGAGGTGAACCGGTGCTTGCTGGATCCAAGGACTAAGACCGAATTAGTGGAGCGAATTGAAGCCATCGTAGGAAGTGAGCACGTCACAGCTAATGAGACAGATGCCGTCCTGAATGCTCATGATGCTTGGCCGCTTAGTGAAGCCAAAATCAGGGCGGGCGAGATCCTCCCCCTGGCAGACTTGATTGTGTTTCCCTCATCGACCGAGGAAGTATCGCAGATACTTCGAATCGCCAATGAGCTTAAGGTTCCAGTGGTTCCAGTTGGCGGAGGGGCCGGAACCTGCGGAGGAACACAACCAATCTATGGCGGGATTCAGCTGGACCTAAAGCGCATGAACAAGATTCTCGCAATTGACGATGATTCGATGCTAGTCCGTGTGCAGGCTGGAGTCGTCGGCATTGATTTGGAGGAGGAAGTCAATAGACACGGCTATACTACTGGTCACACACCCACATCGCTCAGAGCATCGAACGTGGGAGGCTTCATCGCGACGCGTTCTGGCGGCTCCATGTCTTCTCTGTATGGCAAATCGAGGACCTGACTCTTGGGCTCGAAGTCGTTTTGGCTGACGGAAGTGTGGTCCGATGCAAGGCTATTCCCCGGCACTCTGTCGGTCCCGATCTGAGACAGCTTTTCATTGGTTCAGAGGGGACGCTCTGTGTGATCACCGAAGCGACACTTCGCCTATTTCCTCAACCGGTGTCAAGGCATTTCAGAAGCATGTGTTTTCCCGATATTCACAGTGGACTAATGGCTATCCGTGCAATATTCAGGGAGGGTGTATTCCCATCAGTAGTGCGTCTATACGATGCTGAAGACACAGCTATGCACGTGAGCACTCACTTCGATGTTGAGGAAGGCAGATGCATGCTCTTGCTCGCTTTTGATGGGAGACCGGAGAAGGTGGAAGTGGACGAGAGCATCTCTGCGAAAGTCTGCCTTGAGAATGGAGCTAAGGACTATGGTGAAGGCCCTTCGCGTTATTGGTGGGAGCACAGGTATGATATGTACTATCCCACGAAGTTCACCACCAGCGGCTACTCTCTTGGGGACACGATAGACATCGTTGCTACCTATGACCGACTTGAGAATGTATACCATGAGATGAAGAAGGTCATGGAGGCCAGAGGAGCTGCTGTGATGTCGCATTTCTCTCACATGTACCCCAACGGGGGCAGCATCTACATGATTTTCTTCATTTCACAACCAGATGCTGAAAGTGCATGGCAAGCATATCGTGGGATTTGGGATGACGGTGTAGCGGCCTGCCTCAGAGAAGGTGGCACCATGAGTCACCAACATGGAGTTGGCACCACAAGAAGCACCTATACCGAAGCCGAGCTTGGATCTGGCTTTGAAGTCTTGAAGAAGATCAAGGATGTACTTGACCCCAATGGCATAATGAACCCGGGTAAGCTCGGCATGGGGAGGCATCCCTAATGGAAGAGCCAGCAACCATCGAGCAGCTTCGCCTATGTGCTGGTTGCCCTAAGATGTGTAGACATATGTGTCCGACCTTCCTAGCTTGGCGATCTGATTCTCCGACGCCCCATGGTCGTGCACTGCTTATCTACCAAGAAGCAAAGGGCACGCGCAGTCTTGATGATCGAGCCATCGAAGTACTGTACCAATGTCTTGAGTGCTCCCAATGTCTCACATGGTGTCTACCTCAGGTTGACATTGCAGCAGCGGTCGAAGATGTGAGAGTAAGGCTTGTCGCCGAAGGTCGCTATCCTCGGGGTCTGGATAAGGTCTCCTCAGCGATAAAGGCTGACCACAACCCGTTTGGAGACCCACACGCCAAGAGGAGCAAGTGGTTCGTTCCGACGAAGAACGAAGGAAAGAGGATACTCTATTTTCCCGGATGCACATCTGCCTATCGTGAAACAGGCATCGCCAAGAGTACTGTTTCCCTGTTAGCTCGCCTTGGCTACAAGGTGAATGTCGCTCCTGACGAGTGGTGCTGCGGGTCTCCTCTCTTCAGAACAGGATTTCGAGAACTGGGACTCGAACAAGCACATCACAACGCCGCGGTCCTAAACAAGGCCGAAGGTCAGGAGATACTAGTGACATGTCCTGGGTGCTATAGAACTCTGACCCATGACTATCCTCAGCTTGGAGCAAAGCTGGCGAAACCTGTGATACACATCAGTCAGTTGCTGGAGCGTCACTTGCAGGCGCTAAGAGAGACTGATTTCGGAGGCCCCATTACGTATCATGACCCGTGCCATCTAGGTCGACACTGTGGAATCTATGACCCTCCGAGAAGGGTTATCGAGCGGATATCTGGTGGCAAGGTGACCGAGATGGCACGAAGCAGAGAGAACGCGATGTGTTGTGGCAATGGCGCTGGTATGAGAACTCTGTTTACCGATCAGGCAAAAGTGATTGGGGACGCGCGCGTGTTGCAGGCAAAGGAGGTTGGAGCCAAGTTCCTGGTTACTTCGTGTCCGTTCTGCAAGAATATGCTGGCATCTCGTGCCGGAGATGGACTGACCGTTCTTGATCTCCCCGAGATTGCTCTAGCGGCGTGGGATTCTTCCTCAAAAGTCAAGATATGAAGACAGATTAAGCCAAATGCGAGCGAGTACGGGACCACTATGAATGCCGAAGAAGTGCTGACACTCAAGGTCCGTCTCTTGACTGAAGGCGTGATTCTGCCCGAGGGAGAGTGGACCGGCAGACGCGGTGGCGCTGGCCCGGTAGGCAGTCGGTACTTCATACTACCCAATGGCAGGGCTTGCGGAGTGCCCGTGCGAACAGGAAAGATGGTTCAGAGGTTCGGTCCTGCACCTTTGGCCCCTACGAAGGAAGAAGGAACTTGGCTATACGACGGAGAAGTACGACTGAAGGAAGTTTCCAAACCCAGATTCTATGGCATGAACACAGCTGACGGTATTCCATATCAAAAGATAGCCCTTCTTCATGGCGCGAATGTTCTGGCCACGACTGTGTACCAATCGTGTAGATATTGGGCCACTGGTGAACAGTGCAGATTCTGCACGATACCAGTTTCACAAACTGTCGGTGACACCATTCTTGAAAAGACTCCAGAGCAGGTAGCTGAGGTCGTTCGCGCTGCCGAGCGTGAGGGCGTCATCAAGAGTGTCCTGCTGACGACCGGGACACCAGACTCGCCTGATATGGGCTGCAAGAGGTTGACCGAAATCGTAAAGGAGATTCGTGCAATCACTAAGATACCAGTCGGAGTCCAATTTGAGCCGCCCTCTGATCATAAGCTGATCGATGAGCTAGCGGATGCCAAAGTCAACGCCATGGGAATCCATATTGAATGCGCTGATGATGCACTCAGACAGAGAATGTGCCCCGGAAAGTATCGTCAGGCGAGCGAAGGGCAGTACCGCGAGAGTTGGAAACATGCTCTGAGCCGCATAGGCCGAGGAAATGTGAGCACTTTCTTCTTGCATGGCCTCGGGGAAAACAATGCTCTCACCCTTCGCATGGCCGATGAAATATCTGAGATGGGTGTTATGCCCGTAGTTCTGCCCGTGCGCCCGGCGGGAGGAAGTCAGCTTGCAGACTATACGCCAACCTACGTTCGAGATTCCAGTGGTTCCGTTGAGTTCTACAAGAAGGTTGGCGAAGTCCTCTACAGACATCGCTTGAACCCTGCGAGCACCGCCGCAGGCTGCCATAGATGTGGGGCTTGCACCCCTATCCAAGAGGCTTATGACTGGGCTAAAGCATATAGTTGAGTCGTAAGTCTTCGATGATAGGGGTTTTCCATGTCACAGATCCCACCTGAGCAGATTCGAGTTGTTGAGTTTGGAGAAGACGATGCTGAAGAGATCTCCTTGCTTTTCAGGGAGGTCTGGCCGTCAGCTACGGAATACCCCGAATCGTGGAGAAACAAGAGAATGTACAGCGCTGAACAGATAGTCGGGGAGATGCGTTCCGGGTACCACTTTTTCGGAAGCCGACTGGAAGGAGTGATTGTGGGTGTCTACAAAGCCAAGATTACGGAGAAGGGACTGTTCGGAGAACATCAGACAGTCCGGCTAACTTGCAGGTCAAGTGGATTGGCGTCAGCAATGTACATTCATTTCATAGAATACGCAAAGAAGCACGGTTGTCGACGGAATTACTGCAACATACTCGTGGGGCAAGATGTTGGAGAATGTCTGATGACGAAATTCGGATTCCGTCCTTGGGGAAAAGCCTACGAGCAACATGAGGGAATGCTTGTTCAGATGTACCAGCGTCCTGTAGATCAGGGACGGTTTGGCCTCCTGAAGTCAGCCGAGTAAGTGTGGTCTACTTCGCTGGCGGCTCTTCAGAAAAACTATAAGACGTGCTCATTCGCCCGCTTCCCTACAATCCCAACGAAGGCGCTCGAATGGAAGTCTATCCAATCATCGTTGACGGACGCGAAGTCGACACCGGGAGATACACGGTTTTTCCGGACATGGACAAGGTCGTTGTTGACCCAGGGCTAGCAATAGCTCTTCAGATGCGAGGAGCATCAGTCATGCAGCGATTGGTTTTCTCCAGGGCACCTCGCTTCATTCCTTCTGAAAGTCCCGAAATGAGATACCTGAGAGACTACCGCAAGGCACATGGAGTTCCCCATTATACTAAGGATGAACTTGATGATGCAGCATACGCAAAGGTCGCCATTTCTCGTGAGTCTGATATCAAAGATGCCATCGCAGCAGGGGTCAGAGACCATCAAGCCCTTTACAACCCGTTCAAGCTGTCAGGCATGGGAGCGACGCTGGACGATCGTGTCGAGGCTCTCTATCGAGCAGGACTTGCTGTGAAGAAACGTTTTGAAGAAGTGCGAGACGTTTCTGTGAAAGAGGGCGTTCCAATCAAGACCTTTGAATGGACTTGGGATATGTTCACTGAGTACCTCGAGCGCGAGACCTTCGAGCTTTGGGGAGAGGATGTTGACATCATAGAAGCGCCTGGCCGAGACGGTGGTAAGAACTACAGATTTCGAGAGCCTTACGGTGTCGCTTGTTTGTTTACTCCTTACAACTCGCCGCTTGCCCTTGGCATTCTCAGCATTACTTCTTCCATTCTCGCTGGCAACGCTACTGTTCTCAAGCCTCCGAGCAAGGTGCCCCTGAGCACGATTCTCTTGGGCAGGATATTCATGCAGGAATTCACCGAGATGGGACTTCCTCCGGCCATGGTGCAGGTAATCACTGGTGGCGGAAAAGAGCTGATGGACAGGTTCACCTCGGACCCCGGCGTCGGTGCTATTGTATGGTATGGTGACAGCGACACCGGTCTCACTTTGTGGTCCGAGGCCACGAGCAAGAGAATATTGATGGCTCCGGAGCTTGCAGGGAGTGATGCATGTCTCGTGTGGGGCAAAGACGTAGATCTTGAGTTCGCAGCCAAGATGATTGTCAAAGGCAGATATTTGGGAAGCGGGCAAGCCTGCATGGCAATCAAACGCTTGCTCGTTGAAGAGACCCTCCATGACGAGATTGTTCGTTTGATACAGGAAGAGGCCGAAAAACTGCATATCGGCAGACCATCAGACCCCAATGTCAGTCTGCCGCCGGTTGGTCTCACAGCTTTGTACCTCCTGCTTGACCAGATGGAAGATGCCATCGCGAAAGGTGCCAAGGTGATTACTGGCGGCTATCGATGCGACTACTTATCAGAACCTGACCCCGCCGGGTTGTTCTACAAGCCGACGGTGCTAACGGGTGTCAACGTAAACATGAGAGTGATGCAGGAGGAGGTCTTCGCACCCGCCCTTCCTGTAATGAGTGTCAAGACCGTGGACGAAGCCATTCACATCGCAAATGCTTCACGATTCGGTCTGAGGTCCTCAGTGTTCACTGATGATCCATCCGTAAGAACGAAATGGGCAAAGGAAATTGAAGCAGCTGGCGTCGCGATAGGGCAAGATCACTTGTACTTTGACCCGCACATGCCCCACCTAGGTGGGTACAAGGATTCAGGTATTATTGGAGCCAAGTACTTTCCTGTCATGTTGACACGGATGAAGTATGTGCATGTAGGACCGGGAATCGAGTTCATATGAACGAATGTGGGAATTCTATCGGGGAATGAAATGCCCACTGAGAATGAACACAGAGCCCGATTGGAGACATTGAGGACCCTGAAGGCTTATGGCCAGTCTACTTCAGTGCGTGCTGTTCTCCGAAAATCAGACCAAGATTCCTGGGTTTCGGCGGGTGCCCAGCCCATGGTGCATTCTCTCTTGCTAGGTGTTGTCCGCTTTCTCAACACTATAGACTTCATTCTCCTAAAGGTAATGGGCCACAAACGTTCATCAGAGCTGAGTCCGCAGGAACGGAGTTCACTGCGGCTGGCGACGTATGAGGGCCGCTGGCTTCAGACACCTCTGGGAGTCATCGTTGAAGAGTACCTAGGATCGACGCCGCAACTTGTACCCATGGCGTCCGCCGCTGTATCGCTAGACCTAGAGAAATCAATCAGGAATCTGAAGCCAGTTGAGCGATACAGCATAAGTCTCGCGCATCCATCGTTTCTTGTGCGAACACTGCTGGACAATCTGCCGCGGTCCGAGGCCATTTCGTTGATGAAACAGAACAATATGGCTCATGATTACTACGTGAGGGCGAACACCTTCAAGAATGGTCATGAGGATGTAATCCCATCTGTTGCAGAAATGGGTGCAGATCTTGAACCTGACCCAGACGTGCGGGGGCTTTATCGAGTCAGTCGAGGAATCGAATTGATCGTGGGTTCTAGTCAGTTCAAGGATGGTAGGATTCTGGTTCAGGATAAGGCCAGTGTGCTGACGGTCATGACACTGGCTCCGCGTCCAGGAGAGACGGTTTGGGATACGTGCGCCTCCCCTGGGATGAAGACTCAACTACTGTGGGAGCTCATGAAGGGAAAAGGCCGTCTCGTCGCGACGGATATCTATTCCAATCGGGTAAGACTTGGCCTAGAGAGAAGCAGGCTCCTCGGGTGCGAGGGAGTAGAGTGGCTTCAAGCCGATGCTTCTCGAAGTCCTGTGTTAGGAGCGGACAGAATCCTCGTAGATGCCCCATGCACTTCCACTGGTGTTCTTCGCAGTCATCCTTCGTTCAAGTGGCGGCTCAACAAGGCCCGATTGTTAGACATTATGTCAATCCAGAACAAGATACTTGATGGCGTGCTCACAGCGTACGCTAACAGGCCCGGCACTGAGATTGTCTATGCAACCTGCTCTCTCCTCCCACACGAAGGAGAGTCTCAGATAGACTCTGCAATGACAAGACACCGATTCGAGCTTGTACAGGGGCTTATTGCAAATTCCCCCGGTTATCCTAGCTTCAAGTGCTCCAAAAGCGTATGCAGGCTTTTCCCTCACAGGCATGCGACCAGTGGCTTCTTCATTGCACACCTACGAATCATTCGGTGATGCGGCGCTGTACCGATTCCATCACTCGCCTTGCAAATTCGCGGTCGTCCTTGAAGGCCCAAGGTATTTGCAGGAACTGAGTCTTGGCTTGCTCGATGGCTGTGATGTCCTTGCTAACAAGGGCCCTGAAGACGAGCTTTGTCCACTGGAAACAGGGATTGTCGTTGAACTTGTCTCTTTGCCCTGAATCGGCTGCGACTTTCGTGAGGTAGGCCATTCCTTCTGTCGTGTGGCCGAGCATCAGGTCTGCTAGGGCAGCCATGCAAGCGAAAATCACGGCACTCTTTACCATGCCTGACTTCACGTAGGTCTCAGTGCTCTCTCTGTATTCTTGGGCTTTCTGAGCGTAGAGCTGTTGTCCATCGACTTTGACCACGTCTTTACTCTCGTGTTTCTCGGCCTTCCTGAGACCGACCCCTCCGAGTATGGTGGCTTTCAGCTCTGCATGCACATCGATAACCGGAGCCTGTTCAGTCTTCTTGCGTGCAGAATCGATAAGACCCTGGCCTGCTTTGACTAACATCTGCTTTGTACCCGTGCTCTTGAGTGACGGATCCGAACGCGATATGCCACCCTCGAAGAGTGCCCTTGCGAGGCGGAACATCTCATATCCCTTCTCTGTAAGTCCGAGTCCTGCCGCGAAATTGATTCCCTTGACGTAAGCCATTGTTGCGTTGTCCAACTCCTGCAGGCCCTCGAAGTGCGAGGCGGAGTCGATGAACCAAGGGAAGGCATCCGTGCTTCCTGAGTCAATCCCCTCCTGACCCTTCGCCAAGGATGTATACGCGTCTACGCATACTGCTGCTAGGTCTGATTTAGAGCACTTTGCAGCTACCTCAGGCTTGGGAAGAAGCTGGTTCCTAAGCCTGCAGGAGAAGCCCGATATGGAAGTCTGGAGCCAGTCGCACGGTCCGTTAATAGACAAGATTCGTTCCACCTCTCGAAGTGGTCTTAGTTGCCTCTAAGACTCTGTAACTAACCGGGCCTAAAAAGCAATTCTAAAAAGGAGTATTATATCCCTTAGATGGCAAGGCTACCAACTTGAGTGACGATGATTCGGAGCTGGCTTCGATACGCCGTAAGAAGATTGTTGAACTTGCTGCCCGAGACAAGAGAATGCATGAGACACGGGAGCACGAGCAGAAAGTTGATGCTGAGAGGACAAAGCTACTCAAGAGGTTCTTGGCATCAGATGCGGATTCCTATCTTCGAGAACTCAAGACCCGAGATCCCTCGGTGGGAGCTCAAGTTGAGGACGTGCTGCTTTATTTGATAGTCTATCGGGAGTTCCGACAGACCGTAACCCAGATTGACATAATGTATATCGAGCGCCAAGTCAAGGGAGAGGAACCCAAAATACGCGTCCAGCGTGATGGTAGGACATCAGACTTTGGAGCTTATGTAAGGGATGCAGTCCGGAAATCAAGTGAAGATGGGAAGGAATAGCAACCGGATATCAGTCAGCCTATCAGTTCCCCGGTCTCGTACTGCAACCTTCAGGTGTAGTCTTGGCGACGAGCCTTGTTCGCTGCAAAAGAAGCTGCAACCTGAAATGTCAAATGCTTGTGCAGGGTCTAGTCATTGGGACCAATAGTCACAAAAGCTCGCTTATCAGACTGATATCCGCCGGGATGTGTTTGCATGTATGTCCGCAGGTTCGTTGACGTAGATTCTAGTTCTCTCAAGAACCCCCTCGCAATCGTAGGCCTACCTGGGATAGCAAACGTGGGGAGGATTGCGGTCGAGACCCTCACGCGACTGCTTGAGGCCGAACATATCATGGATTTCTATAGTAGTGATTTTCCTCCTCGAGTGTTCGTAAGAGACGGCATCATGCATTTTCCCAAATCGTCTGTGCACCTGTATCGTGCAGCACCTGATGAGCCTCATGACATCTTCACTCTAACTGCAGATTTCCAGCCGACATCGAGTGCTGGCGTATTCGAGTACGCGGACTTCTTTGTTCAGGAGATGATTAACCTGAATGTCCGAGAGGTGTACGCACTTGCGGCGTACGAACAGGGATACGAGGAGTTCTTCAGTTCGTATCCGGCTCCCTCTCGCGTCTACGTCTCAGCGAGCTCAGAGGATCTTCTCGAACGTATAGCTGGGCATGATGGAGCTGTAACGACAAGAGAAGGCCTAATCAACGGTGCGAACGGATTCATTCCCGTCTGGGCTGCGACCATGTACGACATGGAGGGTGCCTGCCTGCTTGGCGAGACCCTCGGCATAATCAAGTTCGACTATAGAGCGGCGAAACGTGTCTTGGAGATCATGGCCAACCTCGCTGGTCTGACTGCAGATCTCAGCATCATTGATGACAATGTATCTCAGGTTGTACAGTTCATCGAATGGGCTCGCAATGAAATCGCACAGAAAGGATCGTATTTCGAGGGTAGCGAGAGCACTGACTTCAAAGGTAGCGACAGATACATTGGCTAGGTCTACTCAACGACATCAGGCCGAAGGATATCTGTTATCATGCCTTGGCTATCCAAGTTGACGTAGAAATAATGCGTCTCGTGTCGGACCTTGATGGTTAGAGGGTAGCGCTTCACGTTTTTCAGAACGTTCGGGGGTACCTTGAGGAGCGTCTTCTTCTTGCAAACTGGGCACTTCGCATATCTTTCCAGCATTCTTCGGGCACCCCATAATAGCATAACACGACTGAACGCGATTCAATTTAACCTATCCCGAGCGGACTCTTGAGTCGGTACTCAAGAGCAGGATTGTGTCATGTCCAGAGGGGTCTGATAGTGCCTCTGTAAATATCCTGAAAAGGTCGTCAGGCTGAAATCGGCTCATCTCTTCTCTGTCTGCCCCTACGATTCGCAGGTTTTCATACACTCCCGCTTCAACAAGCATTCCATACTCTCCGTGTTCATCATGTGCTTTCATAACGAGAAAATCAGCAAAGTCCTTGAACTCGTCCTTTGTCCCTTTCAGCGTGGCCTGTACCAGTTGGACTCTGCCTCCCTCAATCAAAGGCTTCAGTAGGTATGCTCTCACAATCTTGTTTCCGACCTTACGGCGAATATCGAAGAAGGTTTTCACAGTCCCGTCTTTTGATTTCAGTTTCCAGACGCCCGTGCTACTCATGACAGCATCAGATAGATTCTGTTTACTGCTCATATAGGGATTTTCCGGACTTATGGCGAATTCAATAGCTCAGAATACCTTTATTTGTCGGCTGGCTTATCAGCGGTCACCAAGTCAAGTATCTCTGGAGAGAGGCTCACATTGCAGACGATAGACATGGTTGTCCGTGAGATACACGCGGGCCTGTGGTATTTAGTCGTTGGTCTGTATTTCTTTCTTTTTCTGTTCTTTCTCTTCTTCCGATGGCGCAAGACACGCAATCCTTTCCAGCTAGCCATGTCATTGTTCTTTCTTCTTCTCGCCGTAGGCAGAGTGTTCTATTTCATTGCTGATTTCTACGCAGATCCGACCTCCCTATACGGGGGCCTGCCCGGCCTTGGAATCACCCAGTTCATTTCAAACGGCTCGTGGTTCCTAAGTGCAGGAGCATTCTTTGAATGGTCCGGGTTGGCCTTGTTGTCTGCGACAGCGGCTTTCATGATCTTTGGAAATAGGTTGGCCGAGATTGGCTTTGCCATACCCGCCTTTCTGATTGCAGTGATATTGGCATTGGTGCCAATGGATGCAACAACTAGGATGATAGTCTCTGGTGGGGCAGGAGGTATCTACGCACTGTTCATACCTCTGCTATTCTGGTACTTGGCATGGCAATCAGGCGGCATCCTACGACGCTCAAATGCGCTGCTAGGTCTTGGTTTCATGGTGCTGTTTGCAGGCAGGGTCGTTTCGGCAGGAAGACATTATCTCGCCAGTGCAGTATTCGGGTCTTATACAATTCCGGGTATCCTAGCGCCCGGTCTGATTGTTATTGGCCTGATACTAATCGCAGTTGGGAACGAATGGGGCCAGACGCAGTAACGGGCATTCAATTGATTGTCTGCCGACAAGCGGGTTGCGAGACGTAGCCAGAAAGCATGCACGACAAAATGAATCTCTTGATGTGGCGCTCAAGTGAGTAGCCTAACAAAGACTCGATGACTACTGCCCTATCTCCTTCCACACGAGCATCTTCATATCCTCAAGGGTCTGCAATGCTTTTTGGACTTCCTTCAGTGGCATGCCGAGCTGGTCGGCAATTGCTTTCGTAATAAGCTTGCCCTTGCACATCTGTCCAACTTGGAACGCCTCTTGGCTGAGTTGTCCGAGCCTTACCAGTATTGGTGAGACCTTTCCCTTGAGCACTGGCACAAAGATTCTCTTCTCTGAGGCACGACCATCTTTCGTTATTTCATCGAGCTTCTTGACGAATTTCTCGAATGGTTCCAAGTTGCCGTCCCAGTTGACTAACACGTCACGGTAAGCTTCTCCGAATGCATTATTCACATCAGAGAGCACGGCCATTGCTGCATTGCTGTCGTCGGTCTTGTCAACTGAGGCAGCCACGATAACATTGTCCTTGAGCGAGAGGCATATGTCAAATGCCCCGAAGTCTATGACATGGACTCTGTTTCCATCGCTCATCTCTCGCCCAAACTGGATGAGAGCAGTCAGGAAACCACTGATCAGGTTAGGATCCATATCCCCTTTACCGTATTTCCTGTCAAGTACACAAAGGCCGCTGTCAGCAATCAGTATGTATACGGCTTGGAGCAAACTAGTACACTCCGCGTTTGGCTCTCGTCAGCGACTAGGACATTTTGCTTTATATGACTTCTCGTGTTCAACTCGGATCCTTCTCATAGAATCTCGCGCTTTGGCAACCCACAGTGGTGAGGCTTTAAAGGGGCGACTAGGGTTCACACTGCACGGTGTAAGCCATTGGATACGGCAAAGGATGCCCGAGTTCTTGTTCTCGAGGATGCGCTCCGACGGCTCAATGAAACAGTCACGAACCGAAAGCTAAGGGTCCATCTGGACTACGGCAAGCTCACCGAGTCACTCAAGACCGCAGGGACGCTCCTCTATGAGGTGAAGTACTCGTACGTCGAACCAAAGGTGCTGGCAGACTTGGATGCCACAAAGAAACTTGTTGCAGCTATTGCCGAATTCGCACGTGTTTGTGACGCAGCTGTAAAATCGAGTTCATACAAACCCAAGACAGTCAAGGAAGTTGAGGCCATGGCTGAGCTGAGCTACGCACAGCGCGCCGTGCAGGGTTTTCAGCGGAGACTACGCGAGTACGGAGAAGACTCGGCATTCGCAGTAGACATCTTGGCGGTTGAGATAGGGGAAGTTCACCCCGTGGAGGCCTCGAAGAACCTTACAGAATGCAGGTGTGCGGACGGCTCACGAGTCTGGCACATCGTCACGAATATCAAAGGTCTCAAGCCAGGGATGAAGCTTCCATGTGCGGTTCTTCCGCCAGTAGAAATGATGGGTGCAGTCAGTGAGGCAATGTTTCTTGGTGACGAAGCGCTTCCAGAGGCGACCAAGTTGGGTCCTATGTCGACCCCATCATCATCTGCGCTCGATCAGGCAAGGGCTCACGTACTCAACATACTAAAGAGGATGGTCTAAGTGGATTTGTCCAAGATTCAGGAGATGTTCGCCAAGTTCGAGCAGGAGCGCGGCTGGGATAAGTTCCCCGCATCGCAAGTTTTTGCCCACTTAATTGAAGAGCTCGGGGAGGTCGCCAGGCACATAACAGTCGAAGAGGGGTACAAGGTCGTAGGTCTCGGCCACGAAGCTCCCAAGAAGGAAGAGCTGGCCCGCGAGTTTGCCCAAGTTGTCTCACTCTTGTTCCAGCTGGCGAACCACTACGAGATAGACCTGGAAAAGAGCATCTTCTCTGAGCTCAAGGTAATGAAAGACAGGTTTCCGGCAAAGGCTTGGTCCGAATACATGGAAGGACGCCAGAAGACGAAGGGCAGTTGAAGCTTCGAGTAGTCTATTACTTGCTCTTGTGTGCCTCAAGAGCCTTCTTGGCCATGTCCTCTAAGTCCTTGGTTGCTGCCAGAAGGCCTAGCGCCTTGTTCTGAACGACCTTAATGTTCTTCTCCTTGGCCCACTGAGCAAGGCCTGTAACTAGGGGCCCTAGTGCGGTTCTCGCAGCCTCTACAGTTCCGACAGCTTTTCCAAGGAGTTCAGTTCCCTGTTCCTTCCTCATGCCAGCCTCCGAGACCCTCAGCCAAACGAGAGCATGAATCATGTATAATGCATCCAGCATCAAAGTCGGCGACTTGGGGTTCTCTTGCACTTTTTTAATCAGTTTGTCCTGTCGGTTCTCGAAAACCTCTTTGAAATAGTCGAACGCCTTTCTATCGTTCCCATGATCGAGTTCAATGATACCTTTCTGTAGCTTCTCATCGGTCTCGGACACGCTGACGCACTCCTATCGTCTGATTCCGATACGCTGACAACCTCTTAATCCTATTATGGGTTCCTATTATGGGTCCTTCACGATGGAGTTAATGATACTGCTCTTTTCTTGGCTCGGAACATTTATGACCCCGAGAGCTGCGGCGTTTAGACTATCGCCATAATCGCCGAAACCGGCTTCGATGAGAGTCGACATACGAAATTGACTTTGGAGGTTGTCGAATGACCCGCAGCACCTTTACATTTGAGGAATTGAAGAAAACCAATCATCGCGAGATAAAGGAAATCCAAGACCGCAAGTTCAAGGCATTCATTAGATACCAAGTCTGGCCGAATCATCCCTACTACCGCCAGATGTTCAAGCGGCTGAATGTTGATCCCTTCAAGATTACTTGCATTGAGGACTGGGGTAAATACCAGCTCCCCCTTGTTAAGAAGGCCGAGTACAAAGACAACCTGAGGTCATTCGTGCTGAACCCTTCTGAAGTTGATGGCGCTCCCCGGCCGCCTGCACAGGTTGTTAGGAATCTGATGTCATGCATGAAGGAATCAGGCTACGATGAGGATTACAAATTCGTACGTGGCAAAGGGATTCGAGTGAAGCTTCACGTCGGCGCCAAGAAAGCCATGGAGCAGCTGAAGGAACGTATGACCTACCAGTATTCTCCTTTGCAGTTCTGGCTGAGTTCTGGCAGGGCTTCGGGTCTTCCCTCACCAGTCTTTCTCACACGCTACGACTATGATTTGCTTAACAGGAACTGTGTAAAGGTCGGACAGATGGCTGTCGATCCGTTCTTGCGCACCGGTTGGGAACTCATCAGTATGAACCTGTTCCCTTACGCCCCTCACTTGGGATGGTGGGCTGTCAACCTTGGATTGAGACAGATATCCAAGTTCTATGTAGCCACAAGTGCGGGCGGTGCAATTCCCAGTGAGAAGCTGGTCGAGCTGGCGAAGGTCTTCAAGGCGAACGGGTTTGCAGGTATGCCGAGCTATCTTAGGAACCGGTTCTTCAGGGCAATGGCAGAGACCGAGTTTGTTGCTCCCGAGAAGGTCGTCCTGCTGCTTGCCGGTGAGAAGATCTATCCTCCTGTTGTAGACGACATGGTCCAAATCCTGACTGACAAAGGCGCTAAGGAAGTCAGAGTCATCGGAGGATACGCTTCTTCGGAGAGCAAGATATCGTTTGCAGTGCAGTGTGACTATCACGGGCCGTATCACAATGTGAGTCCCCTAGAAATGTCGTTCGAGTTCCTGAGGCTTAATGACGACGGTTCGTACGAGTTTGTTGACGAAACTGAGTCTGGGCACGTCACACTCTTTCACATGGACGGCACAGGAACAGTATTCGAAGGATTCCTGTTGGGTGATGTTGCATCCAAGCACGAGAATGCCAAATGCCCAATATGCGGCATGGATGGACCATTCTTCTGGGACGTCGGCCGCACGAATGACGCACAGGCGCAGATTGCTGTTATGGGACTTGCGGAGAAGAAGATCAAAGGTGCTACTGTCAATCTGACTGCCCTGAGAACAGACATTCTGAATCTGGCGGAGGTGGAAGAGGTCCAAGTCGAGGTTTCGAAAGAGGACATGAGCGACCCATACAGTATGGATGCGCTCAACCTCTATGTAGCTCCGAGAGGACCAGTAGATGAAGATTACCGGTCTCTGATACGCGAGATTCAACGCATCACGAAGAGCAGTACTGAAATCACTCCACACGTTTCCATTGTTGCGTTTGAGGAATTGATGGAAAAGGCCGGCGGGCTCAAGTTCATGGAGATCGCAGATGTCCGACCGAAGCCTGCGTAGGTTCCTTGCGTCGTCACCCGGAGTTCAGGCATCGGAGTTGTTATAAGATGACAGTCCGGTAAGGTCGGTCAGGAGATTCGGAATGGAGCGCGATTCGGGTCCCGGCCCGGCACCAGTCGAACCTGCTCAACCGGAATTCAGGGTGAGCGCTGTTAGCCTGGTTTCAAGGACTTTCAGCGTATGGTCTCGAAGAATGCCAAGCTATGTCGCGATATCGTCCATCGCAGGGATAGGCCTAACAGGAGTTGAGGCCATCATTTTCTACGTGTTTCTGGGGTGGTCAGGCCTTGTGTCCGTTGGGACTGCGGCGACGGACCCTTGGTCTTACCTATACAATATCTTCACTTCAGGAACGCTCAGTGGATTTCTGTTAGTCATGGGAGTACTCATGGTAGTAGAAATGGTGGCATATGCTGTAATTGGCGGCGCCATAACAAAGCTCGCTCTGGACAACTACGGTTCACCGACCAGTGGTAGCACTGGCGAAAGCCTGTCCTTTGCTTGGGGAAGATTCCCAACGCTTGTCGGTATAGAGATAGTGTTCAAGCTCTTGACTTTTGTAATCAGCCTTCCTCTGTTAGCAATGTCGTTCACTATTCTGACCATTGATCCGTACGATCCAAACTTGCTGAACACTCTTGCGACGTTCTTTGTTATTATCATCATCAGCTTTGTTGTGTTAGCATATGTCTCCATAAGATTCGCCCCTCGTGTTGCTGTCGTCGTTGCGTCGGACCTTTCAGTTGGAGGCTCGATTAAGAGGACTTTTTCGCTGACTAGTCGCAGCTTCTGGCACATATTCGGTGGGTGGCTTCTGTTGACGATTTCGATTGGGCTGCTGGGCAGCATCATTACTATCTTGCTATCGCTATTCACTGATGTGATGTACACTATAGCCTACACCGTAATCACCATACTGCTGCTAAACCCACTTGGATACATATTCCAGGCGGTCCTGTACAAGGACCTCATGTCCAGAGCAGGCGCACAGTCTGAGCAACAATGGTGGTAGTACTCTGCGGAAGAGCTGCCAAATCGTCTCCGACCGCTTGGCGAGGGAGAGAATACTGGGCCTCCGGTATGACGAACGATGCGAGCTCTTGATACCGCGAATAGCCCTAGACACCACTACTTGAGTTTGTGCCGCTTCGCGAAATCTCCAAGTACGTCGACCAGGTCGGGCTTGCCAATTTCCTGAAGCTCGTATTTCACTCTCGTGCTCGGTTTGCTGATTCGCAGCACGCGGGTCAGGTCTATCGGAGTCCCTACAACCACGGAGTCTACCTCTGCGTTGTTAATCGTCTCCTCGAGTTCCTGCATCTGCTTCTTTCCATATCCCATGGCTGGAAGTACATCCCTCAAATGCGTGTATTTCTCGAATGTTGCTTTGATACTGCCCACAGCGAACGGTCTTGGATCGACGACTGTTCCTCCGAACTTGCGCGCAGCAATATACGCTGCGCCGTAGGCCATGCCACCATGGGTGACAGTGGGGCCATCCTCAATCGCGATTACTCTCTTGCCTCGGATGATTGAAACATCGCCGACAGTCAGTGGTGAGGCGGCATCGATGATGATTGCCCGGGGATTGGTCTTGATGATGTTCTCCCTAACCTTCTCAACATTCTCGTAATCCGCCGTGTCTATCTTGTTTATTATCACGACATCTGCCATTCTGAGGTTGGTTTCACCTGGATAGTAGCTGACCTCGTGCCCTGCCCTGAGCGGGTCAGTAATGACAATGTGGAGATCTGGTTTGTAGAATGGAAAGTCGTTATTACCCCCGTCCCAAGTGATAACGTCAGCTTCCTTCTGTGCCATTTCAAGAATCTTGCCGTAGTCGACGCCGGCATAGAGGATAACGCCGAGGTTGATCATGGGCTCGTACTCCTCACGTTCCTCAATTGTGCAGTTGTAACGGTCCATGTCTTCCATACGGGCGTATCTCTGGGCAATCTGAGTCCTGAGGTCAGGATCATACGGCATTGGATGTCTTACGTTGACTGGCTTGAGCCCCATCTGGACAAGTATTGAGTTGACTCTCCTTGACGTCTGGCTCTTCCCGCAACCTGTCCGCACAGCACAAACCGCAATCACAGGCTTGGTGCTCTTCAGCATAGTCGTCTTTGGTCCCATGAGACGCATATCCGGACCTGACGAGTTTACCCAAGCTATTTTGTGGCCCACTGTATCATATGGCAAGTCAGAGTATGCCAGAATGCATTGCTGTACGTCGAACTTCTGTATCAGCTCAGGGAGTTTCTGTTCGGGGTATATCTTGATACCCTTCGGATACAGTTTGCCTGATAGCTCTGGAGGATAGATTCTGTCTTCGATGCCGGGGATTTGTTCAGCAGTGAACGCCATAACCTCATACTGTTCGTTGTCTCTGAAATGGACATTGAAGTTGTGGAAGTCTCGGCCTGCTGCGCCCATTATTATGACTTTGATCCTGCTCATTGCACCTGCCGCCTTTCTTCACTTCGAAGTTGTCGGGCGTGGAGCCTTTGTGACCACGTAATAAAGTATTGGTGATGCCAAGGATATCTTCTCCTTAAGATTTGGTTGTCTTTTCTTTGGGACTAGGCGGCCAGATAGTCCCAAAGCGAGCCCGCAAGCAAGTCACTTTTCCCGACAAGACCTTTCGAAAAACCGAGCGGATGGTTTGTAGAAAGAACGGTCGCAAAATCGCAACATACAACACAAACACCTAAATACAACATGGGCCGTTAGACATTGATGTCTGGTCTGAGGAGAACCACGCCGCATCGGACCCTGGGGTGAAACTTTGAAGCTCGTCCACCTGGCTCAGAAGTCCATTCGGCTTATTGAGGAGGCCGGGCCCCAAGGTGTTCGTAGTGATGTTATCGCTCAAATGCTAGATAGCCCAAAGAGAAGAGTCTACGACATCGTCGCGATTCTGAAAGCGTTAGGGCTTGTGACCACGAAGCGCAAATCTGACGGAACCACTCTTATGTGGATCGATCGTTCTGCGGACTATGTTGGACGTTCGGACTACGAAGAAGCGAAAGCCAGACTTACTGAAGCCACGGCAATGAAAAACGACCTGCAGGTCCAAGTTGCAGAGCTCAAGGAAGAGGTTCGGCTAGCAAGACTCAAGCTTCGTAGAGAAGTTCAGACTGTCGAGACTGCTCAGAAGACGGAGTTTGACACAACTCAACTGAGAGTGAGAGCGCTGTCAAGGATGGGTTTCAAGAAAGTCACTGACTCAGGGATGGAGGTTGTCATCGAGACACACAATCCCGGGATGATGGTTG